>Ga0182027_10000024_pt1 | contig 215733 bp, 157 predicted proteins | sample 712E1DmetaG_FD_121300 | JGI IMG/M metagenome (GOLD analysis project Ga0182027, IMG submission 121300) | Permafrost microbial communities from Stordalen Mire, Sweden - 712E1D metaG (Illumina Assembly) | ecosystem: Environmental > Terrestrial > Soil > Wetlands > Permafrost | place: Sweden...
CATTATTGTAATTTATTATTTTATTCATAATTATTTATTTATTTTAATTGTTAAATTACATTGTAAAAAGTTCTTTGAATTGACGAATTTGAGAATGGTTATCAATATAATTCGTTGATAGAAATTCGTTAATTAAAATAATAATTGCAATAAACTTATTTATTCTTGATTATTATTATTTTAAACTTATAATCCGAGAGATAAGATACCGTTTACAAAGAGGATTTTAAGATTAAAGAATATAAGGGACACTCAAGATAAGTAAAACTTAATTATTCTTATTATTTTCCCTTGACATTTTAATATTATTACCTTATATTACTATGGCTTTATATATTAAGGTGATTGAACCTTAAGAAATCCGGAATGGCGGGTTGATGCGTGCGTTCTATGCGTCCTGACTCGTCCGGATTCTTGTTTTTTGACATATGCAATTTAAATAGTGATTCCAGCTAAGAGCGTGCTGGAATGACAAAGAGCGAGTGAAATGGTGAAATGCTTTTCTCGGTGAATCTCTGTGTCTTTCTCTGAGGTCTCTGTGATATGTTTTTTAATTCTTAAAATACCTAAATCATTGTTTATTCTATTCAAAATCCGTACAAAACCCGTACAAAATCCGTACGTTTTTTAATTTTAAAAATAATAAATATCTGAGATAATCCGAATAAATCAGTTTCATCTGCGTGCTAATTCTTATCATTCAAATAAAAGTGATACAAAAGTGGTCAAAAGTAGTACAAAAGTGGTTCGTTTTTAAAAATTGTTGTTCATAACATTTTTAAAATATCCGCGAAAATCTGCTTAAATTTGTGTTATCTGTGTTCCATAAACCAAAACCAGAACAAAACCGAACATTTCCGAACAAAACCGGTACAAAATCGATACGAAAATAAAAATTTTTTTGTAACAGAATATTTAATGCCTCTTGTTCAACTCTTACGGAGTTGTGTTTTTGTTTGATTAACTTTCTATAAATATGAAACTCCTCCGGAGTTTATTACATTCAATATTTTCCTTCTACAACATCATGGTGTTCATATATTCCGTGATTTTGTGTCGGGAGTCCCAATAAAGAATAAAGGAGATTTCCTGAAACAAAAAAATTCTTGCTTATAACATTAAGAAAAATCTGTGATTATCTATATAAATCAGTGTCATCTGTGTTCCAAAGTTCATAACCAGAACTTAATAATTAAAAAGTGCCGTTTTTTGGGATTTTTAAAAGATTCTTAAATGAGTATATTTATTTATATGATATTATTTAGACCTACCCAATACAGTAACGTATCATTAACTACGAGAAGTTTTAATAATAAACTTTATATTATTTTTTTGAGAGAAAAAAATTTTTTTTATAATTATTTATGAAAAAGAAATTATTAATACGTGATTTAACGCTAAGAGATGGACAGCAATCTCAGTTTGCAACACGAATGAATCAGAAGCAAGTCGACAGGGTTCTTCCTTTTTACCGGGATGCAAATTTTTATGCCGCTGAAGTCTGGGGCGGTGCCGTTCCGGATTCAATTATGAGATACCTTAATGAAGACCCGTGGGAAAGACTCGACAAAATTAAAAAAGGATTTGGCAATAAAACAAAATTAACTGCGCTCTCGAGAGGCAGAAATTTATTCGGATACAATCCATATCCTGAAAATGTAATAGAAGGATTCAACCGACTTGCGATTAAAAACGGAATCGATATTATGAGAATTTTCGATGCACTGAATGACCTGAAGAATATGGAATCGACTATAAAATATGTTAAGGAAAACGGCGGACTTGCGGATTGTGCCGTATGCTATACGGTTGACCCGCATTTTTCTTTTTATGAAGTATTTAAAGGATACCTGACAGGTAAAAGAATTCCGGAAAAAGTTTTTTCCGTTGATTACTTTGTGGATAAAGCCAAACTGCTTGCTCAAATGGGAGCGGATATTATTACAATAAAAGATATGGCGGGACTTATTCCGCCTGATGTATCATCAGAGTTGATTAAAAGATTAAAAAAAGAAATTAAAGTACCTATTAACCTGCATACACACTGTACTCCGGGATTTGGATTAGCATCGGTTTTAAATGCTATCATAAGCGGAGTGGATATTGTAGATACCGTTATCTGGAATTTTGCGGGTGGACCTGCTGCTCCTGCTTTTGAACTCGTTCAGATATTTTGTGATAAATTAAAAATTGATACAGGTGTAAACCTTGACGCAGTTTCAAAAATCAATAAAGAACTTTTTGAAATCAGGAAAGAACTTAAACAATTCGATACGATTCCCGAATTCCCAAATGAATTTGATATCGCAAATTATACTTTGCCTGATGATATTAATAAACTTTTCGATGATGCAATAAAAGCTTCGAAGAAAAAAAAGCACGATGAAGTAACACATTTAACGCAGGAGATTGAAAAATATTTTAATTTCCCTCCGCCTGATGAGAATGTTAAAAATGCTCAGATACCGGGAGGAATGTACACAAATATGTTAGCTCAGTTAAAAGCCGCAAAGATGGAGAGATTGCTCGAAAGAGTTTTGAGAACAGTTCCAATCGTCAGACTTGATGCAGGTTTGCCGCCGCTCGTTACTCCAACAAGCCAAATAGTCGGTGTTCAGGCTGTTTATTGTGTGATATCAGAAAATAAAAATGAAAGATTTTACGGAAATACTTCAACTCAATTTTTTAATCTGGTAAAAGGTGTTTACGGTGATACGCCTATTCCGATTGAACCTGCATTCCGTGAAAAGATAACGGGTTCAAGAAGAGAAGAGCCGTACGACGTTTCGCAATATCAAAGACCTGAAAATCCACAGCTACCGGAATTCGAAGATGTTAAACTTGCTATAAACGAAAAAGAAGAACTTCTGTTAGACCTTTTCCCTGCTGTTGCAAATGGATTTTTAAGAAGCAAAAGGGAAATTGAATATAAAAAAATGTTAGCGGAACTTGAAGTATTGAGAGAACTTGAAATAAGGAAAATACACGAAGAAGCGGAAGTTTATAATCAACTTTCAAAAAAGGAAAAACAGGATAAACTTCTCGAAGGGTTATACAACAATTGGTAATTCGTTCAATGTTAAATGTTAAATGTTAAATGTTAAATTAGAAACAATTAAAAATTAAAAATTAAGAATTAAGAATTAAAAAGCTGAAAAATGAAAACTACTATTTATTAATTCTTCATTTTTAATTCTTCATTCTTAATTAAAAGGGGTTATAATGTCATTACAAGATAAAATTAAAGAGTTAACGGAGAAACGAAACCTGGCGATGTTGGGCGGAGGAGATAAGAGAATAAAAGCTCAGCACAGAAAAGGAAAATATACTGCACGTGAAAGAATAGATATGTTTCTCGATGAAGGAAGTTTTGAAGAATTTGATATGTTTGTTTCTCACAGATGCAGAGATTTTGGTTTGGAGAAAGAAACATATTTATCCGATGGTGTTGTGACGGGTTATGGAACTGTTGACGGAAGATTAGTTTACATTTTTTCGCAGGACTTCACAGTTTTCGGTGGTTCGCTTTCGGAAATGTTTGCTGCGAAAATTTGCAAAGTGATGGATATGGCGATGAAAGCGGGAGCACCTGTAATCGGTATTAACGACAGCGGCGGAGCACGCATACAGGAAGGCGTTAAGAGCCTTGGCGGCTATGCGGAAATTTTCCAAAGAAATGTTTTAGCATCAGGTTTGATTCCGCAAATATCCGCAGTGTTCGGTCCGTGCGCCGGTGGTGCGGTTTACTCCCCTGCTCTTACAGATTTTATTGTGATGTCAAAGAACACAGGCTATATGTTTATTACTGGACCTAAGGTGGTTAAAACTGTTACCGGTGAAGTGGTTACAGACGAAGAACTCGGCGGTGCATTCGTTCACAGTTCAAAATCAGGTGTATGTCATTACGTTGCTGACAATGAAGAAGATGGTTTTATGTATATCAGAAAACTTTTAAGTTATTTGCCTCAGAATAATCTTGAAGACCCGCCTCTTTATCCGAACAACGACCCGATAGACAGAATCGATGATGCTCTCAATGAAATTATTCCTGAAAACCCGAATAAACCTTATGATGTTATTAATATTATTGACGCAGTTGTAGATAACGGAGAATTTCTTGAAGTGCAAAGTAATTATGCTCAGAATATCGTAATCGGTTTTGCAAAGATGAATGGAATTCCTGTAGGCATAGTTGCGAATCAGCCGAATTATCTGGCTGGTGTGCTCGATATAAATGCTTCACGCAAAGCCGCAAGGTTCGTAAGATTCTGCGATGCATTTAATATTCCGATTTTAACTTTTGTTGACGTTCCCGGATATTTACCGGGAACTGCGCAGGAATACGGCGGAATAATTGTACACGGCGCAAAATTATTGTATGCGTATGCAGAAGCGACTGTCCCGAAGATTACGGTTATTTTAAGGAAAGCTTACGGAGGTGCTTATGACGTTATGGGTTCGAAACATTTAAGAGCCGATATAAATTATGCGTGGCCCGGAGCGGAAATTTCTGTTATGGGACCGAAAGGTGCAATCGAAGTTTTATTTTATAAGGATATACAGAAATTCACAGACGAAAAAGAAAAAGCAGAGTTCATTGCAAAGAAAGAAAAAGAATACAGGGAAAAATTTGCTACTCCGTACGAAGCGGCAAAATATGGTTATATAGATGATGTAATTGAACCGAGGAACACGAGATTCAGAATTATAAGAGCATTACAATCATTAGCGACTAAGAAAGATATTAATCCGCCAAAGAAACATTCTAATATGCCATTATAGGAGAAAATAAATTATGGGATTATTTCAAAATATATTCAAGGGACCTGAAGAAGAAAAAAATGATGATGTTAAAAAAGAAGCTCAGGCAAATGAAGATTCAGGAGAGATAAATGCAGTGATAGCAGCGGCTATTAACCTGTATGTACAGGAATATCACGATTTTGAAAATATGGCTTTGACAATTAAAAGAATTGATAAATATTATTCGCCATGGAGTTCGAAGATATATGGGCTGAGGAAATGGCCACGCTAAATGTTAAATTATAAATGTTAAATGTTAAAGTAAGAACGGGTATTCAGTATCAGAATTAAAAATTAAGAATTAAGAATTAAAAATTAAGAATTAAGGATTAAGAATAAACAATTAAAAATTAAAAATTAAGAATTAATAAAATATTAATATAAAAAATTTTATAAATGAAAAAATTTAAGTTTACGGTCAATAATAATAATTACGATGTCAACGTCATAAGTTATGAAGGCAATACTGTAAAAATTGATGTTAACGGAAGAGTATACGATGTAATTGTGGATAAGAAACTTGAGACTATTAAGACTCCCACATTGGTCAGAACAAAAAGTGAACCCTCTACGGAGAGCCATAAGGCTACATTAAAAACAAGCAGTCCATCGGAAAGGAAAGGTGCGGGCGTTATTAAAGCTCCCCTGCCGGGAACCATAATTAAAATTCTCGTAAACGTTGGTGATTTTGTTAAAACCGGAACTCACCTGTTAATATGGGAAGCAATGAAAATGGAAAATAATCTCGCTGCAGACAGAGAAGGTACTATTAAATCAATAACAGTAAAACCCGGAGACGCAATCCTTGAAGGTGATGTATTAGTCGAAATAGAGTAATTGTTTTCATTTGATAATTTTTTTTTAATTTATTATTTTAAATAGTATTTAGCATTTTACTTCTTCTAAAAATAATCTCCAATTTTTAAAAAAGGCTATTCTTTTACGAAATTTATAAATTTTATAAGTGCATTAGTTTTTTTACTTCTTCTAAAAAATAATCTCCAAATTTTTAAATAAGCTGTTATTTTTTTAATTTAATTAAATTTTATGAAAACATTTTTAATACTAAAAAAAGTATTATCAATTAAAATATTTTTTATAATACTTATTCTGATTAGTTTTCCGTTATTCAGTTTCAGAGATTCGGGTGAATACAGCATATTAAATGGAAATGTAATTTGCCGCGGTACGGGTAAATATTATATGGTGGGAGTTGTTAATGTTAAATTTAAAAATCAACAAAGCAAAATAGGGAACAATAATTTCGGTATTGAGTCCCTTGATAATTTTACTAATGCTTATAATATTAATAATATTATACAAAGACATCCGCTTAAATCTAATGTTAAGTTAAGGAAAATCGGCGATGAGGAACTTGCAAAAATTTATTCCGTAAAATACAATGCTTCAATTGACCCATTTGAATTATCGGGAATTTTAATGAACAAATATCCCGATATTTTCGAATGGGCAGAACCAAGTTTTGTATATGAATGCTATTACATTCCAAATGACCCGGTGATTACCAGTCAATGGCATTTATCTAAAATTAATGCTTTTCAGGCGTGGGATATTTGCAAAGGTGATACAAATGTTATTGTTGGAATTGTAGATTCCGGAACGGATTTTGACCATCCGGACCTTCAGGCTAATATACATCTTAACTGGAATGACCCGATAAACAATATTGATGATGATAACAATGGTTATATAGATGATTTTTATGGCTGGGATTTTTATTATAATGATAATGACCCTAATATAAAAACAGGTGGAAATGTTCATGGTTCACACGTTTCCGGATGTGTATCCCAGGTAACAGATAATGGAATTAACGGAGGTGGTATTGGGTTTAAGGTAAAATTATTAATTACAAAACATACTAATGATACGGACCCCGAATCATTGCTATATGGCACGGACAACGGTATGGTATATTGTTATCAAAATGGTGCGAAAGTGATTAATTGCAGTTTCGGCAGTACATATTACAGCTCCTATACACAAACTGTCGTTAATAATGCATGGGCAAACGGAACAATTGTCGTTGCTGCCGCAGGGAACGGTGATGCTAATGGAGTAGGACAAAACTGGGCGAGTTACCCTGCTGCATACGATAATGTGGTATCAGTTGCCGCAACAACATCGAATGATACTAAAACAAGTTTTTCCAATTATCATTCAACCGTAGATATTTGTGCACCGGGTGAAAATGTTTTGAGCACCGTTTTTAATAACACTTATACAACAATGAGCGGTACTTCGATGTCTTCTCCGATTGTAGCGGGCACTGTTGCTTTAATCAGGTCAAAACATCCTTCCTGGACACCCCAGCAAGTTGTTGACAGATTAAAGTTAGGAGTTGACAGCATTTATAATTTAAATCCAACATACGTCGGATTGCTCGGAACAGGAAGAGTAAATGCATTCAAGTGTTTATCGGATTATCCGATTCTAAAAATTGTATCTGTTTCTCATAATGATTCTTTATATGGAAATAACGATAAAGTTTATGACGTCGGCGAAATAATTCCAATCGCTATTAATTATCAAAATACATTTATTGCGGGTTCCAATGTTTCCGTCAGATTAACATCAACAGACCCCGATATTGATATTGTGCAAGATTCGGTTTATGTCGGAAGCGTTCCGGCTTTTGGAACATTCAGTACAAGTATAAATAATACTTTCCGTGTAAAAGCAAAACCCACATGTACATTTGACAAAACGATTACGTTTAAAGCAACGAGTTCAGCAAGTTGTTATACTGACAACAATACAAATACTTTCACAATAAAATTCAGACAAGGATTTGCGGTACACAATATTAATAATTTAAAATTAGCCTTGACAAGAGATGGTGCAATAGGGAAAAAAGCTGAATCATACGGTTCCGGATTATTAATTGGCAACAGTGTTGTTAACAATATTTTTGTAAGCGGAGTGATGATAGGAATCAGCACCAGTCAGGTTTCCGATGTTGTAACAAGGGCAACGACACCAGCCAATGTTTCCGATACAGATTTTGCAGCATTACAATCCTATACAATTAATACTCCGGGAGTAATATCTGCGCAGGATGGTTCAGGAAAATTCAATGACAACGGTGCGGGAACAAATAAAATAGGCGTTGAAGTTAATGCGAATAGTTATGCTTTTACAGGTATAAACGATTCTGATTATATACTTTTAAAATATGATATAAAAAATACTAATTCCATTTCAATCAGTAATCTTTACGGAGGTATTTTTACTTTATTCGAACCGAACGGACAATTAGACGGTAATATAACGAGGTATAATTCTCAAAATAAATTAGCTTACACATATAACACAGGAATTCCAAATTTATATTTCGGAATCGCTTTAATGACAAATCAAAATATAAATTTTAAAGCATTATCTATAATGGATATTATAGATGGTTTTACAAAGCAGGAAAAGTGGGAATCATTAAGCAGCGGAATCTACAATGATTCTCTCGGACCAGGGGGAAATGGCTTCACTATTTCTGCGGGACCTTTTACAATTTCTTCTAACCAATCGGTTATTGTAGGATTCGCAATAATAAAAGGTAATAGTTTGACTGATTTAATAAATAAAGCAAATACTGCCCGCAATAAATATTCGTCGGTTTCAGTTAACACAATTTCAGAATTAATACCGAATAAATTTAATTTGTCTCAAAATTATCCGAATCCATTTAATCCTGAGACAACAATTAAATTCGCTATTCCAGAAAATGAATTTGTTAAAATAAATGTTTACGACGTATTAGGCAGAGAAATTGCTTCTTTAGTTAATGAAAAACTAAAAGCGGGAACTTATGAAGTCAATTTTAATGGAAGTAATTTACCAAGCGGAGCTTATTTTTATCGTATGACAACTGATAAATTTAACGATATCAGGAGAATGATGCTGATAAAATAGTATTTTTCAAATAAAGATAATTTTTTTTATAACCTATATGTTTTTTTGCATATAGGTTATTTTTTTATTGAAATCTTTAATACTTTTAATTTACGCCGGAATAACTTAATTTTATAGAATATTGTTTTTAAAGTAAAATACTACTTAATTAATTATGAAAAAAATAATTTTAGCATTACTTCTTGTTCTTCTCTCCACGGGATTGACCTATTCACAATTTGTGGATTATTCAAATTTTAAATCTGTAGTTAAAACTCCTCCGGGATATTTTTCTCCGCAAAGTACAAACAGCACAGTATATACAGTTGATGGTTTCGATAATTTCTTTCTTGGAAATGATTTCGGTGAACCATACATTGTAATAAATCCGAATGACCCTAAAAATATAGTTTGTGCTTATAATATTTCTCAGAATAATTTCCATTATACATTAAATGGAATCGATTGGGTTACTACTCAACCTCCGTTTCCGGGTTTCCAATCTGAAATTGGTGACCCTGTATTAGCGTTTGATAGTTTAGGAAATTTATATTATACTCAATTGTATGAGAGATCATCAGGAGGACCGTATGGCGTTGCTATTGGAAAATCTACAAATAAAGGCGTTACTTTTTCACAATATTCAAGTTGTGTTGAAACATCAGCCGGTCTTTGTGATAAAGAATGGATTACATGCGACCAGACAGGCGGTCCCTATAGTAATTATGTTTATGTTGGCTGGAGACAATTCGGTTCTACCGGAATGAGATATTCGAGGAGTACTGATTTGGGTGCAACATGGTCATCACCCCAGAACTTAAATGGTGATCAGGGAGCTTATATATCGGTCGGTGCCAACGGAAATATTTCCGGAGGTTATGTTTATTATGCATGCTCTTATGCAAATGCTATGCGTGTTTACAGGTCATCAGATGGCGGACAATCTTTTCCATATGCTATTCAGGCAATTCCTGGAATTATAGGACCGGGAGTAATTTGTTATAATAGATATACTGTGAAAAATTGCATTCGAACGGATATATTCCCCCGAATGGCAGCAGATAACAGCTTTACTTCAACAAGAGGAAATGTTTATATAGTTTGGGCGGCTAACCCTCAAACCGGAACTGACTTAGCAGACATCTTTTTTTCAAGGTCAACCGATTACGGCGTAACTTGGAGCGCCAAAGCAAGAGTCAATGATGATAACACAATGACTGACCAATGGATGCCGGCAATCACATGTGATAAAAAAACAGGAAAAATATTTATATACTGGTTCGATTCAAGAGTCGACCCGGTTGGAAATCTTACAACTGAAATGTGGGGTACGACATCAACTGACGGTGGTGTTAGTTTTGCTCCTAATGCTAAGATCTCTAATGCATCTTTTAATCCAAATACGATGGCAGTAGGGCAACCAGGTGGAGAAAATTATATAGGTGATTATATTGGAAATTCAGCCAGTGGAACCGCTTCTATGAATGCATGGATGGATAGTCGTACAGGTGCCAGCTCGGTTGAAAGCAGTTTTGTGGGTTATTTCCCGGATTATGCATTTACATTGAATCCCCCAAGCAGAACAATAGGAAATAATGATAGCACTGTTATTACATTGAAAATTCCTGCTATAAAGGGCACATATACCGGCAGAGTTAAATTTACTCAAACACTGGATACATTGCCGGCTTCCGGTACTATACAATTTTCTTACGCTTACGGAAAGGATTCAATTTCAACATTCCCGGATTCTGTTATATTAAAAATTAAAACAATAGGAACTGTAACACCGAGACTTTATAACGTGTCTGTTGTGGCAAGCGGACCTAATGGAATTCCTGCTCACAGAAGAAATTTTACTCTTTACGTTAATGCGTCCAATGTACTTGTGCAAACTAACCGCGAAGGCATAGATTCTTTTAAAGTTAACGGAGTTATTTATAACACTCATCAAAATTTTGTTTTCCCAAATGGTTCAACAATATCCGTGCAGGCTTTGGGTCCAACTATTTACGGTAACAATAAATATATTTTTAAAAATTGGTCTGATAACGGCGATACAATGCATAATGTAACAATTTCAGGACCTTTAACTTTAACAGCGAATTATAAAATTCAATATAAACTGACAATTGTTTCATCAATACCATTCACTTTTGGCGGAGGTCAATATTATGATTCCGCAACTGCTTTCCAGTTTGGTGTAACCGGAAGGGTTGTAAATTATAGCGGACAGCAATATACATTCCATGGATGGGATGGTTATGGAAATGGCTCATACACAAGTGCCGATAGTTCGGGTATGGACACAATTGTGACCTGTTCCGTAATAAACACAATTGTTGAAGCACCTCGATGGGCAAATACAACTTCAATTCAGAACATAAGTTCGGAAATTCCAAAAGAATATAAATTATACCAGAATTATCCAAATCCATTCAATCCAACGACAACGATTAATTTTGATATAATAAAAGCAGGAAATGTAAAAGTAATAATTTATGACGCTCTCGGCAGGGAAATAAAAATTCTTGTGAACGAACCTGCAGTTCCGGGAAGTTATAAATTCGTTTTTAATGCCGATAATATTTCATCCGGAGTATATTTTTATAAAATAGTTACGGGTGACTTCACAAACATTAAGAAAATGCTTGTTATAAAATAATTCATAATATATTATTTATTTAATACGAAGCAGGTCAAATTTTTATTTGACCTGCTTTTCTTTTTTTATTAAATTCTTTTTAATATATATTTATGAAAGCGCAAATCCCATTTGCTCATCTCAATTAAACTTTTATAAATTTCGTGATGTCAAAAGGTCAACAAATGTTTCACAAAAATAATATTGAAGAAAAATGAAAACTCAAAATTCAAAACAGTTAATATATTTATTGTCTTTTTTTATAATTTTAATTTTTGGACTATACGTATCAGGATGTTCGGATAACAGCTCAGTAAATAATCCAACCCAATCAGTGACTAACGATAATGATTATTTAAAATCGGTTGTTTCATCAGGTTATGATAATAATCAGGTTAATGAAGATAATCTGATGTCACAGGTAGTAAATGACCTGAACACGGGACCGGTTAACAATGACCAGGCTTTCCCGGGATTACCGATAGATTCTCTGAAAAAATGGGGACGAAGGATTTCGAATGTTAATGTTAATTATTCCATAACAGACTACGGGGATACAATGAAAGCTGTAAATATAACAAGGACTATTAACGGAAATTATATTATTATCGGAACAAAGAACGGCGTAACAGATTCTGTTAACAAACCATACACTGAAGTATTTTTCAACAATGTTAAATTCAAGCGAATTGAAAGAGAAACTAATCCAAGAATGAACTGGAGATTATATCAAATTTCTATGTTAAACGGCGGAACGACACAGCCACAAGTCGGAAGTTCTCAGGTAATGATTACGAAAATCGAACTTTATCAGGATAATTTCAGCATGCCGCGTTACACTTTTAACGGTCCCGATTTTCAAAATAAAAATATTTTTACCACGATGAAGTTCGGCGGAACAGGAATCCCGCAAATTGACCGCGAGGATTCGGTTTATATAAAAGTTTATACAACTTCGCAACTTGCTCCTGTTGACATTGTTGCGTGGCACTGGCCATTGAATACATTCGGCTTTCATAGGGTTCAATTTGATCTTTTAAGTCAGACCGGTGGTGGACCGTATGAAAGAGTATATGCGAAATCGATTAAGGTATTTCATTTACACCGTTTAGGAAGCTTTAATGGCGACATAAGCGCCTCGACGCATGAATCTTTGTGGGATGATGATATTAATAAATTTGCTTCGAGTGAAGTTGGTTTTCCATATCGTGTAACGAGATAAATTATTTTTTCATTATGAAAAAGTCAGGTAAATCACATTTTACCTGACTTTTTTTTGTATTGGACCCGTGGAATTATAATCAAATATTAAACTTTAATATAAATGCATCTGTCTAAACACAAATGAATCTTTAATTAAAATTTTATTATTATGAAAATAACTCGTTTTACTTTAATAAACACTTTTCTCGGTTTACTATTAATCTCCATTTTCTCCTTACTTATTACAAGCTGTAATAAAGATAATAGCGTTCAAAATCAGGAGATGACCGATAATCAATATATTCAAAGTGTAATTACAGGAGGATATAACACCGGAAACACGGTGGAAGATAATCTCTCTGCACAGGAAATAAAGGACCTCGATAATGGAGGTGCTGTAAAAGATAATGATAACGGACCTGATAATATTATTGACTCTCTTTACAAATGGGGAAGAAAAGTCGTCGATGTAAATATACATTATGATATTTCTACTTCCGGCGATACTATGTATACTGTGAATGTGACGCGGACAATAACAGGATATTATGTGATTATCGGATACAGCGGCGGAACCATTGATTCTGTTCACAAACCTTATACCGAAGTATTTTACAGAACGGTTATATTCAGAAGAGTTGACAGGACGAATCATCCATATTTAAACTGGAGAGTTTACCAGGTTTCAAATCTGGATGGCGGGACTACTTCACCACAAGTCGGAACTTCACAGGTTCAGATAACGAAAATTGAAGTTTATAATTCTACAGGTACAATTCTCTATACATTTAACGGACCGGATTTCCAAAACCAATTATATACAACAATGCGTTTTGGAGGCTCGGGAATACCGTCATTTAACAAGGGAGAACAACTTACTGTTAAGGTTTATACAACGTCACAAATGGCTGATACTGATTATGTTGCATTCCATTGGGCAAGAAATACATTCGGATTCCACAGAGTTCCTTTTGTTCTTGAAAGTCAAACCGGTATGGGACCTTTTGAAAGAGTTTATACAAAGACTTTTTCAATTTATCAAAATCATTTAACAGGATGCTTTAATTCTTTTATAAGTGCTTCGACTCACGAATCTTTATATAATGATGACCCTTCAAAATTTGCATCTGATGAAGTTGGGATTCCGTATAAAATTTTAAATTAAAAGATTAGATGAATATATTTAAACTCTAAATATTTAATTTCCTGATAAAGAATAAAACATTAATATAAAGAGATGTTTTTAATAAGAAAACATCTCTTTTTTTATATACTGATTAAGGAATTTTTAAAATTTTTAAACGTTTTATAATAAAGGAGGTTAAAAATAGATGAAAAAATTAAACCCATTTCCATAAGTAATGTTTTTTTATTGTTTTACATTTTAATTTAAGCAACCTCTTCTTAAATTTAATTTAAAATATAATTTAAATTATGTTACTACATATTCACCCTGACAACCCGGACGAAAGAAAAATAAGAATAATTTCAGAATGCTTAAAAGACGGAGGAGTAATAATTTATCCTTCCGATACAGTTTATACTTTTGGATGTGATATTTATCAGCCTAAAGCTGTTGACAAAATCAGTAAAATCAAAGGTATTGACCCGAAAAATGCCAATTTCTCTTTTATATGTTATGATTTAAGTCACCTGTCGGATTTTGTTTTCAGCATAGACACAACACTTTACAGGGTAATGAAAAAAGCTACCCCCGGACCGTTTACTTTTATTTTGAGAGCAAACAGTAATGTACCAAAAATATTTCAAAGCAAGAAAAAGACGGTCGGAATCAGAATTCCCGATAATAAAATATGTAAATCAATTGTTAAGGAATTAGGAAATCCGATAATGTCATCTTCACTTCACGATGATGATAACATTGTTGAGTATACAACCGACCCCGAATTAATTAACGAGAAATATAACAATTTTGTGGATATAGTCGTCGATGGAGGTCATGGAGGAAGAAAACCTTCAACGGTGTTAGATTGTTCAAATGGAGAAGTAACAATAGTCAGGCAAGGATTAGGAAATATTCACGAGTTTATATAAAATATTAAAATTGAAAAATATTAATCGGGTTTTTTTATATTGCCTCAAATCCAATTAAACTCATTAAAATAATTCATTCGAATTATTTGTTATTATCTTAACTAAATATTAATAATATTTTTTGAATTTTTTCGTAATTTTAAAAATTATAATTTAATTAAATTTTTTATATTATATGATTGATACCATACTGTCCCGAAGAAGCATCAGAAAGTTTAAGAATATTCCGATTAAGGAAGAAGATATAAGAACGTTATTGAAATGTGCAATGGCAGCACCTTCAGCCGGTAATGAGCAACCGTGGCATTTCATAGTTATAAATAACCGTGAAATTCTGGATAAAATACCGAAGTTTCACCCTTATTCAGAAATGTTATATGAAGCTTCGCTTGCAATAGTTGTGTGCGGAGAAAAAAGTTCAGAGAAATATAAAGGACGCATCCCGCTTGATTGTTCAGCCGCATCGGAAAATATTCTGTTGGCTGCGCATTCTCTCGGACTTGGAGCTGTATGGTTGGGAGTTTATCCCGAAGAGCAGAGAATTTCAGATGTATCGAAATTACTTGAAATACCTGACGGAGTCATTCCGATTTCGCTGATTGCAGTAGGATATCCGGATGAGAAAAAGGAACCATCAAACAGATTCAAAGAAGAAAGAATTCACAAAAATAAATTTTAAATTACAATAATAATAATGGATAAAATTAACTGGACGAAAAATTTTAACGGTGCCATTACGATTTGTGATGAAACCGGAATTATAGTTGAAATGAATAAAAAAGCAATAAAAACTTTCGAATCTGACGGAGGAGAAAAATTATTAGGAACGAATATTTTTGATTGTCATCCTGAACCATCAAAGACAATTTTAAAAGAATTAATACAAAATAAGAGAACGAATGTTTATACTATCGAGAAAAAAGGTGTGAAGAAATTAATTTACCAGTCACCTATATTTGAAGACGGAGAATACAAGGGAATCGTAGAATTATCTTTGGAAATTCCATTTGATATGCCTCATTTTAAAAGAACCTGATACAAATTATTTTAATGAAGACAAGTAGTTTTATTATATTTCTATCCATTGTTTTATTAGTTTATGGTTCACTGAATTATTATATTTTCATTCGTGGCTGGCAGGCTATTCCCCGGATTTCTTTGCTGAGAACCAATTATTTAATTCTATTCCTGATATTATCTTCATCTTTTTTTGCAGGAAGAATTCTTGAAAGATATTATCCTTCAATATTCTCGGACATATTGGTTTGGATAGGCTCATTCTGGCTTGGAGCTATTCTCTATTTTTTCCTTATAATAATTTTCTTAGATATCTTAAGACTTATTAATAATTCTTTTCCGTTTTTCCCTGCATTTGCAACATTTGATTATTTAAAAACAAAATCGGCGGTGCTGATGATAAGTATATTAGCCGTTTTTGTATTGCTCGGTTTTGGGTTTATTAACGCAAAAAATCCCGTTATAAAAGAATTAAAATTAAATGTGAATAAATCAGCGGGTAATTTAAAAGTATTAAATATTGTAATGGCTTCTGATATACATCTTGGCACGATAATCGGGAAAAACAGACTGAAAGAAATTGTTGATAAAATTAACGGATTAAATGCAGACATCGTTTTATTACCGGGTGATATTGTTGATGAAGATGTAGCACCTGTAATCAGAAATGATATTGGTAGTATTTTAATACGAATTAAATCTAAATATGGTACCTATGCAGTAACAGGAAATCACGAATATATAGGCGGAGTTGAGCCTGCCGTAAATTATTTAAGTGAGCATAATATAAATATACTCAGGGACAGTGTTTTAAAAATTGATGATTCTTTTTACCTGGTCGGAAGAGAAGACAGAAGCATATCTTCATTTGCCGGGAAAAAACGGAAAGAATTATCAGCATTACTTTCTGAGACCGATAAAAGTTTACCGATTATTTTAATGGACCATCAGCCATTCGGGCTTGATTCGGCAGTTAAAAACGGAATTGATATGCAAATTTCAGGTCATACACACAACGGACAACTTTTTCCAATCAATTTAATTGAAAAATTTATTTTTGAATTAAGCAGCGGATATCTGAAAAAAGAACAAACACATTTTTATGTATCCACAGGAGTCGGTACGTGGGGACCGCCGGTAAGAATCGGCAACAGACCTGAAATAGTAAATATAAAACTTTTATTTATCGAGCAATAATTATTATCCTATCAACCTGATATTAGTAGTAGTAGGTTTATTTTTTGAATGTGAATAAATAGCATAACGTATTGCGTCCATCGCATGGTCATTGAATTTTATTGGTTCATCAAAAATATTTCCGTCCTTATCCTGTTTGTAGCAATATGAAAGGACCTCTTTATTTATATTAACATTTTCAGTATTGCTGTAGATTTTGCAGGTCTTTATAAAATCAATCCCGTCTTTAACACTTTTATTTGAAGTAAATACATTAAAGCCCGCTTTTTTAAATTCTTCTATTCTGTTCGATTCAGATGAATCGCAATAGATACAATCTGTATTCTTTATATTAAATGATTTAATCTTATTTATCAAATCCGAATTAGTCAATCCGGATTTGTAAACAAACTCTTTTAAATAATAACATTTATCTTTGATTTGGATTTCGATAAATGCAGTTGGATTATTAAAGCCAAAATCGAGACCATATATAATTTCATCAGGAACTTCGGGATAAGATTCGAGAATCACGAACGGCTTATAAATAATATTTTTTAATGTCCCCCACTCACCGAGTGCATAAATATTATAATATTCCGAATCCTGTTCTTTTAAATTATTCAAAACATTTATATAATCAGTATCGATATATTTATTATCTTTATAAGTTGTTTTAAGTTTAAAAGAATCCTGAAAATTTTTTGTGTTCAGCCAATGATAGACGTTAATCGGATTATAAGTCAAAAGTATTTGTTTATATGAATTTGTAATTCCTCTGAGCCTTAAATCAAGCTGGTTAAAATCGTTGATATCAAGCTCCGTAGCCTCTTCAACCCAGATAGAAGTAATTCCGAAAATAGATTTAAGCTTCTCCCTGTCATCAAGTCCTGCGGTCAGAAATTCACTTCCCGTTAATATATTCCTTATCAGCATATCACTGTCTGTTATCTTAAAGTATCTGCTAAGCCCTGAGGAATAAATCATAGCTTTCAATAAATTAAACTGTGAGTGTCTTATCGTTCTTGCAACTTTCCTTACGAGCAGAAATTTGTGTCTGCTTTCTCTGATTGACCTGTAGATTAATTTCTGAGAAGCAAAAACACTTTTGCCCGAACCTGCACCGCCAAAGAGATGCAGATACCTTGACCTGTTTACGAGCAAAGGCTGAAAAACAGGATTCACATCATCAGTTAAAAATTTAAATAATATTTTCTTCTTTATACCCATGTATCAGATAATTTTAACTGGACTTCTACGACTGTCTCTTCCGTATCTTCTTTCTCTATTTTCATAGGCATCCATCCAAACCTGCATTTCATCATATACATCCAGACCTGGAAGCTAAATTTACCGGCTTTTCCATTCATCAAATCAATAGCTTTAGTTTCCCAGTAATATAAAGATGCCTGCATTGCTTTTTTAATTTTCTGCTTTTGAAAATCATTTTTATTTATGCAGTCTACATCATTTGCAAAACTCTCTATCAACATATAATCACAATCCTGAAAAGATTTTTCAGAATAACCTTTTTTTAAATGCTCACAAAAACTATTGATTAATTTTATTTTGTGTTGTGTTTCATTCTGAATTGTTAAATCATTCGGTATTAATTGTAATGATTTCGCTCGTCTGTTTTTCTTCTTTTTCATAAATATTTTTTTTCAATAAAAATAAATATAACAAAAGAAAAAAAATAAAATATTGATATTTCGAAAAATATTCAGGTTTCTTAAACTTATAATTAATTAGTTATTTATATAATAGATGTGCTAATATTGAAAAATCAGGTCGGCTATTTTATATGGAAGATATATTTAAATAATTTTCAACTTATGAGCTTAATCTCCTCTTCCTCTTCGGTAGAAGATTTATCGAGTAGTCCCTGGTTTAAAGATTTTGTTGCTTTAGCACCGAGTGATTTTATATTTTCAATTTGCCTTACAATATTACCTCTGCCGTCGTATAATTTTTTCATTGCTTCGGAATATGAGTTTTTTGTTTCATCAATTTTTTTACCAATATTAATCAAGTCATCAACAAAACCCACAAATTTATCATACAATGCACCGCTCTGACGGGCTATTTCCATTGCATTCTTATTTTGATTTTCCTGCTTCCAGATATTTGAAATCGTTCTTAATGTTGCAAGAAGTATTGATGGGCTGACTATAACAATATTTTTTTCGAATGCATCATTCCATATTGTAATATCTTCCTGGCTTGCAAGTGCCATAGCGGGCTCGATTGGAACGAACATAATCACAAAATCCATGCTTGATAAATCATAAATATTCTGATAGTTCTTTTTACTTAATTCTTTAACGTGGTTGCGTATTGAAGCGATATGCTCGTACAGAGATACTTTACGAAGAGCTTCATCTTCCTCGGAACAGAAATTTTCATATGCAGTTAATGAAACTTTTGAGTCGATAATAATATGCCTGTTCTCAGGTAAATTTATAATAACATCTGGTTTTTGTCTTTTACCTTCTTCACCTGTGAACGTTGATTGTACCGAATATTCCCTGTCCCTTGTCAGTCCTGATTTTTCCAATATGCTTTCAAGAATGAATTCTCCCCAATTACCCTGAGTCTTCGATTCTCCTTTTAAAGCCCGGGTCAAATTCGTCGCATCTTTGCTCATTTGCTGATTCAGGTCGTGAAGATTTCTTATCTGTTCTGCAAGTGCCGCTCTTTGTTTCGATTCATCCACATAAACCGTATTAACTTTTTCTTCAAACAATTTTATTTTTTCGCCAAGAGGTTTTAACAACTGGTCTATATTATCCTTATTTTGTTGTGTGAATTTACTGCTCTTTTCATCAAAAATTCTATTTGCAAGATTTTCAAATTCTTTTGTGAATCTTATCTGCAATTCTTCCAGCTCGCCTTTTTGTTCCTGCAATTTTTCTTTTAGATTTTTATTGTTGGCAGATTCACTTGAAAGTTCGTTGATTAATTCTTTTTCTCTTCCGCGTATTTTATCAATATCAGCTTTAGATGACTCCAGTGCATCATTAAGAAATTTACTTCTCTCTTCAGATTTACCCAAATTTGTTTTTAATTCTGATATCTGAATGTTTAATTCATTTGCTTCCGATTCCGGAATGCCTTTAACATTTTGGGATTTCAACTTAAATATTAAAAATCCTACGAGAAATCCTACAAGAATACCTATTATTAAGAAAATAATTTCCATATTATTTTAAATTAAACCTTTAAACAAAATTAACTGTTTATTATCGAAAAAAGTATAACAAATGGAAAATCAAATAGCGGAATTATATCTGCAAAATATAAAAAAACTTTTAAGGGAATATAAGAAAATGGGTGAAGGAGCTATGGGTCAAATTTCTGACGAACACGTGAATATCAGTGAAAATGAAAACTCGAACAGCATAGCTATAATCGTAAAACATTTATCCGGCAACATGCTTTCACGCTGGTCTGATTTTTTAAATTCTGACGGTGAGAAAGAATGGCGGGACAGGGACAGTGAATTTGAAGGTAAGATTGAAAATAAAACCCAATTATTTAAAAAATGGAATGAAGGATGGGAATGTTTATTCAAAGCTGTTGACCCTTTAACCGTGGAGGATTTAACTAAAATAATTTTTATCAGAAAAGAGCCGCATAATGTAATCGAAGCAATCAACAGGCAGCTAACGCATTATTCTTATCATATCGGACAGATAGTATATCTTGCTAAAGCAGTAGTTTCAAATAACTGGAAATCACTTTCGGTACCTAAAAACAAATCAAGAGAATTCAATAAAACGAAAGGTATGTGATTCAATGTTAAATGTTAAATGTTAAATGTTAAATTAAAAATGGCCTTAAACGCACCGACAAGTCAGGATAAACTCCAGTCGTAAAAGCAACACGCAATGGTCGCAAAGAAAAATTATTAGATTAATTTCTCACGTGATATTACATTAGCTATTAAATGTTAACACGTATATATTATTGTAAGTTAACTTATAATTCTAAAAGTTTATTATTGTTTATATGACATTATAATCCACTTCCATATAAGGGAAGGGGGATAATTATTTAATTAATATAAGCTTCTTTGTTACCTTGAAGTCACCGGATTGTAATGTATATAAATAAATTCCGCTTGGGAGCTCGTTAGTGGTTACAGGATTATTTGGAAATTGAGTTTCATAAGTGCCGGCTTTTTGGAATTCATTGACGAGAGTTGCTACCTCACGACCGAGAACATCAAATACTTTTAAGGTTACAAATTTTGAATCTTTAATCTGATATCTTATAATCGTTGTCGGATTAAACGGATTCGGATAGTTCTGGAATAAAAAATAACTATCAGGAATTATTTCATCAATTTTCTTAACATTTACAAACATTGGATTTAAGCTGAAATTAATTGAATCTATAATACTTGTTGGAGTAACATTAACAAATGTGCTATCTCCTCCAAATCCGAGTCTGTCAACGATGAATTTTAAATTTCCTGTAGCTAAGGATTGAATATGATATCTTCCGTTACCGTCCGAAATTGTACAGCCAACAAAAGAATTTCCATTTATCGCATAAACGTTTGCATCTTTCAAGCTGGGAATAGGATTCATATTATGCTGAACTATTCTTCCACTTACTGAATTGTTTGCAGTAGTTGTATTCATTCTGAAAACACTTACATTAATATTTGTAAGATTTCCGGTTGGATAAAGTATAGTTGCGTTTCGCCAGTATGTTGTAGACGGATAATATGTAGTAACATAGTCAACCTGTCCCGTTGAACTCGGATAAACACCTATATCAAGCGAATCATTCGGAATATTGACCATCACGTAATTCCCGTTTGGTTGTATCTGTGCCGAATCAAGAAAAATAATATTTCCGCTGTTTTTATCGAGCTTAAAGGCTTTGACTGTTCCGGATGTTACAATTTGATTATTGTCATTATATTTTACATTTCCTGAAATTGAATATAACGAAGGATTGGTGATTAAAAATGAATATAAAGCAGTAGAATCCTTAGTATGTTGAGTTGAAGCACTTCTTGCAATTATCCTGTAATATATCCGGTCACCCGGAACAACCTGGGAAGTATCGGAATTAAATATTCCCGACCAGTTATAACCGCTTCCTTGTGTTAAATTAAACTTCGAAAAAGAACCGGAATTTTTATTCCACCTCACCCAAACGCTGTCAACCCCGAACGGTTCAGAAGCAATACAATATACCGTTACAGGCCAAAGGTTCTTTGGTGTATTCCCTATTGGAGTATGAGTAATGACAGGTTTTGATGTGTCTGAAGCCATAACAACAAACATATATAGAGTCGTAGGAGCGCCCGACGGAGCAACTGCTACTCTTCCAATCATATCTGTTATTTTTATATAATATCTGTAAGTAGATGTTGTACCATTACCGGGAATACTGCCTGTCCAGTTATCTCCACTGGAATTTGTCATATTTACGCTATCAGTAACAACAGGGTTATTTCTTGACCAGTATATTTTGGCTGATGCTATTGTTGAACAAACGTCAGAAATAATTACCGTGACAACATAGGGTCCGTTATAATTTTGAGTATTTGGAAGCGGAGTATGAACTAACTTTGGACCTGCAAGACAAGGGATTGCAAATCCGTCAACTTCACAGCCGAAATTTCCAACAAATGTAGTTGCACCTGTTACAGTATCTATTCTGCGAAGTTCGCCCATATTAGTAGTGTAATTAAATGCGGCTAAGTATCCGGTGTCTGATTCTCTGTCCCATGACATCCCTTGAGCATACTGTGCTATGAAGCCGGTCGGACCAAGTAAATTACCATTTTTATAAATTTGCGATTGTGTTGTAGAACCGGTAATCATATGGCCATACAAATTTCCTTTGTTACTAAACGCAATATCAGTTAATATTCCGGGACCAATATTACCACCTAAAGGTGTAAATACTCCTGTCGTAAGGTTTATTGTTCCAATCTTGTTCGTTACCGTATTATAATCTGAAGCATACATAGTTGAGGTTGTTCTGTCCCATGCAAGACCTGTAATAGATGAAGCGCCGATAACAGTTGCAACCATAGTGATAGTACCAGTTGATGTATCTATTTTTACGAGAGCATTTGTATTATAACGCACTCCCCACCAGTGGCCGCTTCCATCGAAGCAACCTGCCTGTATATAGTTGGCGCTTTGCGGATCCGAAGCAAGTGAAGTTAATACAGAAGGATTATTCAAAAAAAACTTAAAAGGACCAAGCGGTACAGCCGTTCCATTTACATTATAACCAAATGCCCTGCTATTCCATGCGAGAGGACCTGCCGGTGATAATACAACCGCCGGAAGCGGATTCATTATTTTCGGAGCTATACCAAGAGAAAGAGTATTTACTCTATCCTGAGCATTAGAATTAATATAACAAAAAAACAAGAATGCGAAAAAAAACATTGTTCGTTTAAACATTTTTTCTCCTAAAAATTATTTAATATTAAAATTATTTTTTTATATTTTCAAAATCTTTTATTGAATAACCGCTTTTCCAGAAAGTGTTGAAAACTATTTTCATACTTTCCGCATAGTTTTTATTTCTGATTATAATATCGGCTTCTGTGTGACGCGGAAGAGAGCGGTCGGAAATATTAGTAAAGACAATTTCACCATCTATGATGGTTATATTCGGAACCTGTTCTTTGCTGATTTTTATTTGTTCTCCGCTCTTCTCGTATTTTTTCAGAATCTTAATGAATTCATTTCCTGTTGCTTTAACCCATTTATCTATTTTTAATATTTTATAATCGTCACCATATTCATAAATAGATTTTATTACTCCGCCTTTTTTATAAAATTCTTTTGCGAAATTATCAATTTCGTCAGACAGATATATTTCAGGTCTGACCATAAAAAGAATTTCTTTGTTTGCTTTTTTCAGGAGTTCGATTAATTTTACTTCACGATGTTTATTATATCCCCTGATGAGTTCAACATTTATGATTTTACTTTTATCGTTTTGTTTAGTCTGATAAAGAGGTTTTAAATCTTTGAAAGTTTTTTCGAGAGTAGAAAGTTCATTTTCTTTTTGAAGTTTGATATTCCTTTGTATTTTATCAAAAACAATATCCGGGTCAATCATTTCATAATTAAGAATTGTATTGGTTTCAATTTCATTTATGTATCCTTTTTCAACAAATGATTTTAAAATATTATATACATCAGTCCGTCTGATGCCCGCATTGTCAGCTACTTCGGAGGCGCTCATAAGCTTACCCTGCAGAATGGATATGAATACTTTTGATTCATATTCTGTAAATCCGAGAGAGCGGAGCTTATTTATTATTTCCTCCATAATAATATTGTATTAGATTGGAACTAAGACAATATTATTATTTTGAAAACAAAAGTCAAGCACTTTTTTCAAGTATTAAAGTTGTAAAGTGGTAAAGTAATAAAGCAAAGAAGTTAAAGAAGTTAGAGAAGTTAAAGAACAGTAGCAAGTAGTTAGTAGTTAGTAGAATATTGATTGCTCAACATATCCCGACTAGTCGGGACGCAAAGAACGCGAATGTTGAGTTACGGATATCGCAATAAGAATGTTGATGTATAAAAAATATAAATGAAAAACCCCATCCATTCAAATAGAAAGGATGGGGTTAAAATATATTTTTTCGTATTCAGATTATTTTCTCGTATTCAAACTATCTTTTAGTTCTTTCAGTTTCGCAAGTATATATTGTGCTGCCTGAGTTTCATAAGACTGTTGCTTGGTTTCAGAAAGCACCTGAGTCGCTATTTTTTCTGTTTCTGCCGACATTTCATTGAACTTAGTTTGTTCTCCTGCATTCAGATACAACTCAGCAACAGAAAACATCATTCTGAAGTCCATCGGAATTTTAGCTTTCGGAAACTGCTCTTCCATTTTATCGAGAGTTTTTAAACACAACTCTTTATTATTCAGAACATTCATATCATAATTAGCAAGAGACATATATGCCATACGGTAACTATAATTAGCTGTTCTCTCCTGATTTTCTTCAAGGAAAATTTTCGGGTCATTAAAGCATCTGATTATAAAACCTCTTTGAAATTCTTTATTCGGAGTTACATTACCCTCGAGCAATGATTTTGAAGTAAGCTCAAGGTTTACGTTTTCACCTTTATCAAACTGAACAGGCGTCAATCTGTATGCTAGACCTTCAAGCTGTAAATAGCTATCGAGTCCGATTCTGCTTCCTGCGTCGCAAGTCAATGCAAAATAGATTGGCCGCTGCCATTTATTTTGTTCAACAATATCTTTTATATAATAATCCTGGTTTCTAATGCCTTTAACATTTCCTTCTCCGATTGTGGAATTCATAAACCAGGAAATTTTGCCTTTATTAATTACAGCTGAATCTTTAATTCCAAATTCTTCATAAGCACTTTTCGGAACAGGTAAATCGATTGTATGCGGTTTAAATTCCATAGGCTGCAGTTTATCAATCGCATCATCTGAAATACTCATTGCAACTTTTTGAGAACCATAAGGAGTTGTATTTTTTAATTGTTTCGGATACCAGTTAGTATTTATCAAACTCAAATTCGCAATTCTGACATCACGTCTTACACCTTCTACATCCTGAATATACCAGAGAGGGAAAGTATCATTATCACCGCAAGTAAATAATACAGCATTCGGTGCACAGCTCTGTAGAATGTTATAAGCATAATCCCACGGAATCCAGTTTTTAGAGCGGTCGTGTTCAAAATAATTTGTTTGTAACATTCTTATCGGTGAAAATATTAATCCTAAAATTAACACAACCGGTGCTGCTGCTCTGACAATATTCGGTTTAGTCTCCTGAATAGAATCTATTATGCCGCGGATTCCGAGAGCAATCCAGATTGCAAATACAAAGAAACTGCCTGCATAAAAATAATCTCTTTCCCTCGGTTGTGATTGCTGCTGGTCCTGATAAAAACAAATCAGGAATCCCATTACAATGAAGACCGTCAGAAATACGGTAGCCATTTTCCAGTCTCGTCGGAAGTGAGAAAACACGCCGAACATTCCGAGAATAAATGGAATTGCAAATAATTTCGAAAGGTCAACTCCTTTATCCTGAATCCAGGATTCACGACCAATAAAATTCCAGAATAAATATCTGTCATACTGATGATGTATCTGCCATTTCAACAAATATTCGAGGTCACTCGAATAATTCGTCCAGACCTGTCTGTGCTGGGGTTCACTCGAATATCTTCTTTTAAAAGTCGGGAATTCTCCGTATTGTTCACGGCTTAAATACTCTACAAGATGAGATAAATTTTTTGGTTCATCTTCATTCATTGGTGTTTGTTTATTGGAACGAATAATAACCAATGTATAAATCGAGATGCCGAGAATCGCGAACAAAGCAGTTGCGGAAGCAAGATTAAGCATTGGTTTTTTATTTTTAACAGACCAGTAAATCAGGTAACCTAAAGCTGATAAAATCAATAAAAATACAAGACAGTTGACAAACAAATCCTGTCCAACCACAGTTTCGATAACATTAGGCAAATATTTTACGATACCGGGGTATGCGAATAAGTTAATACCGAATCCAACTATGAAGGGCCAGTATAATGAACTTCTTGTAAAAATCTTTTTTCTGAACAAAGCCATATAGGCAACGCTGACAATCAATAAAACCATTTTAAAAGTGGAATCAAAGGAACGAAACTCCGTCGGTGTTGGTGGAGTATTTTTTGTTTGTGTACCCCATAAAAAGAAAGATACAACCACTAAAATAATTATTTGTATTAATAAGAGTTTACCGGATTCTTTCGCAGCCACTTCATCTTTCGTATATTTCTTCATCACTACAAGCATGCCAAGAGGAACTGCCGCAAGCACGCTCATCAGGTGAACACCGGGTGATAAACCAATTATAAACGCAACGAGTACAATCAGACGTTCATTTCCGGGTTCATCAGCTTTTTCATACCAAACCATTAACAACCAAATCATCAACGTAAAGAGAAACGTACTAAATCCGAAGACGTTGGATTCCGTAGCATTAAACCAAAAAGTGTCAGACCATGCGAGTGATAAGGCACCTGTTGCAGCAGCAATATAAGTGACTGCATAATCAAAATTATTTTGATTGTCACCTTTATATTGATTTATTAATCTGACAGCAACCAAATAAACGAACAGAACCGAAAAAGCACTTGCAATAACGGTCAAAGTGTTAACCCTGAAACCAATATTGGCGGCGAATGGAATTAAAGTTGTAACTTTATTTATTAATATAAATAAAGGTGCTCCGGGAGGATGAGTTACCTGGAGAAAAAATGAAGCCGCCGAAAGTTCACCGCAATCCCAGAATGAGACTGAAGGCTGAACCGTCATAAAAAACACAATTACCGTAATGACATAAACTAACAGTCCGATAATTTTATGAAGAAGCTTATGATTCATTATTTTAAATTAATTTATTTTGAAATTTAAACTTATTTACGTAAAATACCTCGATTACTTTTTTCTATAAAATTAAGTATTTCGTTGACTTCATCATTCAACTCAAAATCCGATTTGATTTTAATAATTGCGTCACTGAAATTTAAACCTGCACTATATAATACACGATAAACTTCTTTAATTTCTGCAATTTTATCTGCCGAAAAACCTCTTCTTTTCAATCCAATAACATTAAGTCCCAGATATCTTAATGGGTCTCTGCCTGCAAGTATATACGGAGGTACATCTTTTTGAACTTTTGCACTCGATTCAATCATCGTATGTTTGCCGATTTTACTGAATTGATGAACACCAACAACTCCGCCTAAATTTGCATATTCACCAATCTCTACATGTCCGCCGAGATTAACAAGATTAGTAAGCGTGACATTATCGCCGATGATATTATCATGACCTATGTGTACGTGGTTCATAATATAGCAATTTTTTCCAATTACTGTTTTATAGCTGTATTTTGTTCCTCTGCAAATTGTAGTTTGTCCTTTAATAAAAGTACCTTCTCCGATTTCCGTTGTAGTATTTTCATTATTATAAGTAAAAGAATTAGGCCAAACTCCAATTGAAGATGCATGTAAAATTCTAACATTGTCAGCTATACGAGCACCGTTTCCGATAAATGCGGATGGACCAATTTCGACATTATCACCGATTTCCACATCGTCTTCAATGACAGTAAACTCTCTGATAATTACATTTTTACCAATTTTAGCTTTTGGACTGATTGAAACTAAAGACATATATAATATTAAATCCTCAAATATGAAATAAATAATTACAAAGTTAAGCAATTAAATCTTAAATTGTAGTAGTAAATTCGGGTAGAAAAATTAAAAATATTCTAAGTTTAGGAAGGATGCCGGAAATAACAAAACAGAATTAAATTTAATATTGTTTGAAAATTATCTGTTCCCCTTCTTTCATTATTTTTACTCTGTCTTTTAAATCAGCATAACCGGATTCAGGGTCGCCCAAAATATTACGCAAAACATCGACGGGATAATTAGAATCTCTGAAATATTCAAGCGCACCATAATGCATTGGAATCATATATTGTGCTTTAATATCGGAAAATACCATCAAAGCTTCTCTTGAAGATGTATGGTATTTCATTCCGGCAGAATCACAGTTTCTGCACGGACCAACCGGTATAAAGGCAAGGTCAATTTTAAAATTTTCGCCTATTTTTTTAAAAGCAGAACTATCATAACCCGTATCTCCCGCAAAATAAATACATATATCTTTGTATTGAATAATATAGCCCGTTGCACCTTCAGTTTTCCATGTATACGCATCAAATATATATCTTCCTCCCGTGTGCATCGCATAAACAGGTGTGATTTTTAAACTATCGACATAAATGGAATTTCCCGCCGGATGTCCGGGATTTACATTTCTGTTATCGAGTCTTAACAAATTAAAATTATAATCAGGCAGATATTCTTCAAGACCATACGGAAAAACAAAATTTACATTTGGAAATTTTTTATCAAAATAATTCAGGCTGAAAAAGTTAAAATGGTCTAAATGTGAATGAGAGACAAATATAAAATCAAGTTTTGAAATATTTTGAATATCTATTCCCGGTTCTACTTTTCTCATAAATATTCCTTCAATACGGGAATTGAAAAACGGGTCGAATATTAATTCTTTATCATACAACTGAACAAGCATCGAAGAATGCCCTACCCATAGCACTGAAAGTTTAGTTTTAATATTATAAGGTTCTGTAATTTTATTATAAACTTTATCCGGAGAACTGAAAATTGCATCATCTATGCTCCGGGTAAGAATTCTGAAATAGAAACAACCCGAAACCGTCGAAAATAATATGAGCAATAAAACTAATAAAGCTGATTTTTTCATAGATAGCTTAGAAATATTTAATATATAACGAAATATTATATTTTGTTCTTGCATTAATATTTTGAGTGTATTGCAGTCCCATCATTCCCGCAAAAAAATAAATACCTCCTTCAATCCCGGTATAATCATAATTGTCCGAATTTTTGTCTTTCCGGTAATTATATTTTACGCCGAGCGAGAAAGCAAGATTTTCTCCGTTTTCGGTCAGCGGTAATATTAATCTCGCCCCGGTGCCTATTCCCGCATTCTTTATATTTGAATATATAAAATCAGACGTAGCAATTTCCGGTTGAACGAATATTTCAGCAGATCCTGTGAATCTTCTGACAGGATTAATTATAAAAAACTGAACAGGCGAAACAAATTTATTCGTGCGAAATGAAAAATTAACCGGTGTAATATTCCATTTAAAACCAAATCGAATTCGATTATTAACATCGTTACCATCATTAAAAAATGTTGGTGATGGAATTAGCTGCATAATACCCCAATATATATATTTTTTACTGCTGTTTTCTTCCCTGTCCTGTGAAAATAAAATATTAGTAAAGCAAATAAAAATCATCAAAACCAAAACTGTTTTTTTTATCATACTAAATTCAAGAAAATAAATAGGATTTAATAAATTAATATTATAAGCTAACTTATTGAATTATTTAACAAATATAATGCACATAATACACAATAAGCTACTTACCTGAAATGTAAAAAACTATTTTAAAATTATGAACAAATGAATTATTTAAAAGATTACAATATTCTAAAAAAAATATACAATGAAACCGACGGAGAAATTAAAATACCGGGCAGTGAAATCGTAATATACAATAATAAATTTGAATCAAACGGAAATGATATTTATCCGGACAGAAATGAATATGAAAAAAAATATAATGAAAATAAATTAAGAATTAATCTCATCGCCGGAGAAAAAAATATCAAATGTGAAAACACAGAAAAAATATTTGATTTTATTGACCCATTAGTCATTGAAAACAACTCGTTCATTTATCCGTTATATATTAATAGACAAAAAGGAAAAGTAAAATCGGTAATAATTTTACTTCACGGGCTTAACGAAAAAAGCTGGGATAAATATCACACGTGGGCAAAGAAATTAGTCGAGCTCACAGGAAAAGCTGTTCTGATGTTCCCTATTTCTTTTCACATTAACAGAACACCTGCAGACTGGAATGATGCGAGAAAAATGAATGCAGTTTCCAAAGAAAGAAAAAAAATATTTCCCGATATAATAGAAACATCATTTGTAAATGCTGCTATCAGTACAAGGCTTCAGTTTGCTCCGCAAACATTTTTCTGGTCAGGACTGAGAACATACAACGACATACATAAGTTGATAAAACAGATAAGAAGCAATGACAACGAATATATAGAAAAAGATGCAACGTTAGATTTTTTTTCATATTCAATCGGAGCATTTCTGACAGAAATATTATTTTTATCCGATACCGACGGAATATTTAATAATTCAAGAGCATTTCTATTTTGCGGCGGACCCACAATGGACGCTATGTATCCAGTTTCAAAATATATATACGATAATAAAACCGAAGTAGAAATGATTTCGTTTTATGTAAATAACTTCGATGAAAGTATTAAAAGAAATAATGATTTACAGAGATATTTCAGAAATTCAGTTTCTGCAGGGAATGCATTCAAATCAATGCTGAATAAAAATTATTTAACGGAATTCAGAGAAGAATATTTTAACAGATTTTATAAAAATATATTTGCCCTCGCTCTTGAAAAAGATTTCGTAATTCCTCCTTTATCCGTCAGGAAAACTCTGAAAGGGAGAGAAAATAATATTCCTGTTAATGTAATGACATTGGATTTTCCTTACGAATACGACCACGTTAGTCCATTCCCGTTAATTGAAAATATTCAGAAGGAAGTTGATATTTCTTTTAACCGTGTTTTCGAAATAGCCGGAGATTATCTAATTTGACTGATATATAGTCTTATATACATATTCGATATTCTCTATATAATCTTTAAATTTACATTCGATTATTCTTCCCTTATTATCATATTCGCAGTGGTTAACACTCCCTATTTTCCCGTCAACCCCGAAATGTGTTTCTTCAGACGGATTTCCGGCTGCATCATATTTATATTTAATTATCAGATGAATATTATTACTACCGATAAAATTACTACCGACTTCCGTTAAATTATTTTCCTTATCGTATTTGTATTCTTTAACCATTTCTGTAGCGACATTAGAAATCGAATTAATTTCTTTCGTACAATTTCCTCCTTTATCATATTCATAATAATATTTCATCTCAAGAGAATCGTTATGATTATATTTTAATTCCGATAATATGTTCCCGTTTTTGTCATAAGTAAAATAACTGTAATTTATGATTGTTCCTTCGGGATCGTAATATATAAGTTTATCGATATTGTTGTTATCATTATAATCATAGTGTATTCTGAAAGTATAGCTGTCTCCGAAATAATATTTCTTTTCTTTAATTTTTCCATCAGGATTATAATCCGTTGTTACTTTACTCATCTGAATACCATTTTCATAAGACATTGTAACGTCTGTAATTTTTTTACCATCAAAAGTAGTTTCAGTTTTAGTAAACGAAGGATAATAATTAATTTCCGTGAACCTGTTATTATTCCTGTCAAGTATCAGTTGCGAAGCCAGGTCTGATGTACTATCCATCTCTCCATCCTCAATTTCATATCTGAATGTTACCTCCGATTGCAGATTTAAAGTGTAGAATCTTTCTATTTTTTTTGTTATCGCCAAATCTGATTCTTCAATAAGTTTTTCCTGACAATATGTATTGATGGAAAAAATAAAAATTGTAATCGCAGCAAGTAATATTTTTAAATTCATAGTTTAGTTAAATTAAATATAATATTTATACAATGACGGACATTTTGAAGTCAATTTTTTTTCACCGGACCCGGGGAATAAATCGTTCGTCAGGATTTTAAAGCGATATTTTCAATTTTCAGTCTTTTAGAAATGACAATGATATTTAAAATTGTAAATAAAATTGATGTGATATATAATCCGAAAATCAAAGGTATAATTAATATTTCAAAAAAAACTATTATATAATTTGGATGCTTGATATATTTATACAACCCGGTATTTATTAACTGAGAACCCGGTATTCTGTAAATTTTCGTATTCCAGAATTTGCCCAAAGAAAATATTAACCAGATTCTGAAAATTTGGAGGAACAAAACAAAAATTAATGGAATCAGGAAAAATTTTTTCTGTGGAGTTAAGAAAAATTCAACAGAAGTCGATACAAAAAAAAGAATGTGAAGCATTAAAATAATTCTGTAATGTGAATGCCCGTATTCTACGGCTCCGTGATTTAAAAGCCATATCTCATTTTTACGGGAAATATAAAGTTCTATTAATCTTTGGATAATTACAACTGATATTATTATGAGAAATGTGAGGACAATCATTTAATCGTTTTTAATAAACTTAATTTTCCATTTTCATTAATACCATTTCACTTGAAAAACCCGGACCGAGAGATAACATAAGTCCATAACCGTTTTCAAAACCATTATTAATAAATTCATTTAATACATAAAATGCAGTTACACTCGACATGTTTCCGTATTTATTCAGCACATCGCTCGTATATCTTAAATCTTTATCTTCCAGGCATAATGAATCTTTATATGCTTTTATAACTTTCTTCCCGCCGGGATGAAAAATAAAATTTTTTATATCAGGTATTTTCAAATTATTATTATTTAAAAATCTGTCTATATCTTGTTTAACATTATCTTTTATAATAGTAGGTATATCCCTTGAAAAAACAACTTTAAAACCTGTATCAAGAAATTCCCAACCCATCACATCAAGCGCATCAAAATATAAACGGCTCTGAGAAGAAATAATTTTTATATCAGGTTTATTATTTTTATAATTATTACCTGTTATTAATATGCAGCCAATGCCATCCGAAAATAAGCTCGTTGCAATAAAATTACTTTTTGAAAGGTCATTGCGAATAAATGTAAGTGAACACAATTCAACTGCGAGTACAATAATTTTTGCATCAGGATTAGAATTTGCAAATTTCTCTGCTTTCGCAACACCGGAAACACCGCCTGCACAGCCCAATCCCCATATTGGCAACCTGTTAATATAAGGATTAAGTTTCATTTCATTTATTATAAGAGCATCCAGACTTGGAGTTGATAAACCCGTTGATGAAATATAAATAATATCAGTAATATCTTCTTTCTTAACTGAAGCTTTCTCAAGACATTCTTCGATAGCTTTGATTGAATATTTTAAAGCATTCTTTATGAACACATTATTTCTATTTTCAAATGAAGTATCATTTTCAAAGAAACTTATAGGAACACAAAGATTGCGGTTTGATATACTTGTATTATCAAATACCTCACTGAGCCTGTCAATATCCTGATAAGCTTCTGCGAAAAGATTTTTCGCAAATAATTTTGTTTGCTCCTGTTTTATGTGGTATTCGAATTCAATTTTTGATGTCGAAATGATATTTGCCAAAACCTTCCTTTTTTAATAATAATAACATAAAATTTATCATAATAATTACGGATACATATTCCGCCTTATATCACATTATTATTTGATTTATTATAAGATATTGATTCAATGTTATCATTCAATAATTTACAATGCATAAATTATCTTCAATACCGGATAAATAAAATATCACATAAAAAAAAACCGTCAGTTCGATGACTGACGGCTTTAAATAAAAATGATTAATAAATTTCTTTATTTCTGTTTCTTATTACCATTATTACCTGTGTTTCGATTGTTGTTACTACGATTCGGAGGATTTCCATTCTGCCTGTTATTATTTCTCTGCGGAGGATTTACATTTTGCCTGTTATTTCTTCCCGGCTGATTAGTTTTCGGTCCAAAGGTATTCCCGTTGTTATTTTTATTTCCGGAAGGAGGACTTACATTTTGCCTGGTATTTTTACCTGACTGATTAGATTTATATGTCCGATTTGTTTTATTATTCGATCTGTATCCGTTATCATTTGATAATTTACCTTTAGTCTTGTTATTATTTACCGAATTTCTATTTGTCTGATTATTAGTCCTGTTCCGGTTTTGAATGGTTTTCTTATCAGAATTTATATTACTTCTGTTATTATTTTGCATCTGACTACTATTCAGATTAGAATTATTTTTGCCAATCTTTTGTGCATTGTCCAGTTTAGACGAATTATTATTTTGCCTGTTAATAGACATTCCGGAATTTATGCTATTCCTTGTTAAATACGGAGCAGTAAAATTATTATTTGCATTATTCCTGTTCGTATTATTAGCCGCAATTAATCCTGAATTCTGACCGGATAAATTATTTTTACTATTTTCCTTTATATTATCATTTTGTATTGCTTTGTTTTTGAACATCGCCAAATTATTTCCATTCATGCCTGCAGCAGACCTATCAGATGTAAAGTTAAGCTGTTTAGGTGTTATTCTTGTATTAGTAGTGCTTTCAATATTTCTTACAGATGGTCCCCTGCTATCAAATCCCCTATTTCCGGCCGTGCTATTGAAATGATTTATGATTTCGCTATTATTGTTTACATTCACAAAATTTCCGTTTCTGATTGGTATTGTAAAATTATTTTTATCTACAAAATTCCAGTGATTATTGACCACAGAATTACCAACGAATAATGTAGGCTCCGAGACTATACAATTATTTTCCCATCTCCAGTGATGCCATGGTTCAATAGGACACCATCCGACATATGAATCTGTATAAGTGAATGAAACCCAGGCAGGTGCCCATGTTAACCCTGCCGACCAAACCCAGCCGTATGCAGGTGAATGCCACCATCTGCCATAATGATACGGAGCCCAGCCCCAGTCATAATCAGATTCCCATGTCCAGCCAACATCAGTATAAACCCAATTGCCATCTGAATAAGGGACCCAATCAGCATTCACATACTCCACATTAGGTTTCCAAATATACTGAACATCTACATCGTTATCCACATATCCCGCTTCAATTTCTTCCTCATTATCCGGAATAATTTCGGCTCTTGAAACCGGAATCCACTCACCGGCAGGTTCAAGGTCACTATGAAAAGTTTCATACGTTATAGAAAGTCCGGGTAATGGTGTAGCCATATGCGCCATGAAGAAAAAGTCAGAATAAGATTTTTCATTAAAAAATAATAATGCAGATAATATAAATGTTACCGTCAATATTATTTTTTTTGAATTTTTCATTATTAAATCTCCTTACTTAATTAAACTATATTATTTGGACAAAGTACTTATTAATAGGTTTAATTTTAAATACCGTATAAACATAAAGATAATATTAAAATTAAAATGCTAAATATGTTTGAAAAGCAAGCATATTTTTATTAAATATAAAATTAACATATTTTTAAAAATTGCTTATTATTTTGATTAGTGTTTGCAATTTGGATGATTGAGTTTATAATATGAGGGAGAAATTAAAAATGAATAATTTCTTAGTGAAGAAAATAAAAAAACCACTGCTCTGAACTGAACAGCGGTTTTTTTTGTGAGGATGAATGGGATCGAACCATTGACCCTCTGCTTAAAAGGCAGATGCTCTACCCCTGAGCTACATCCCCGAGTTATTGAGGTATAAATTTTAAGAACAAACTATAATTTAGTAATTTTTTTCGAAAGATTAAATATAATTTAAAATATTTCTTTATTATTTTATTTTATTATCAATAATTTATTTTAAATTTCTTCCTAAGCAGGGGCTTAGCAACAAAGTGGAACGTAAATTATTAATGTCCCCAAACAGAGGCTTGGGAACAAGGCGGATAAGTAATACAACAAATCATCTGAAATTTGTTTGCGCAGTCTAAAGCCTGCGGCTACAGTGTTTTTACGTAATTTCCGGAGTTTTGTAACAGGAACAAATCGATGATATGTTCTGTATTATGATTGCAATTATTTGCCTGCGAGTTTAAGTCTGTTTTTTGCACGCTTGATTGAAAGCAGTGAACGTTCCCTGTCAAAATCTTTTTCGTGAGATTCAATTCTTTGATTAGCTCTTTCAAGTGACCTTCTTGCTCGTTCTACATCCAAATCGTCTTTACTTTCGATTGTCTCCGCAAGAATATTTACAATATTATTCCGCACTTCTAATGTTCCGCCGCTAACAGAAAATTTTATTTCTTCGAATGTATCACTATTAATTTTTATAATTCCGATATCAAGTACAGAGACCATTGCCGCATGATTAAATAATATCTGAAATTCGCCTAAAATACCGGGAGCACTCACGGAATTTACGAATCCCGAATACACCTTTTTAACGGGACTAACAATTTCCAATGTTAATAATTTATCCAAATCTAAAATATTGTTTTTTGTTTTCTGCTTTTTGTTATTTGCTATGCCTGCAATGTTTTTGCTTTTTCAAATGCTTCCTCAATTACACCTACCATCATGAACGCAGATTCAGGTAACTGGTCACAATCTCCGTTCAAAATCATTTTAAATCCTCTGATTGTATCTTCGAGTTTAACATATTTACCAGGAATATTTGTGAATTGTTCCGCAACAGCAAAAGGCTGAGAAAGGTATCTTTGAATTTTTCTTGCTCGTGCTACAGTAATTTTATCTTCATCTGATAATTCATCGATTCCAAGAATATTAATTATATCCTGCAAGTCTTTATAATTTTGAAGTATCCTTTTAACTTCCATTGCCGTATTGTAATGTTCATCACCAACAACAAGCGGGTCAAGAATTCTCGATGTAGAAGCCAGCGGGTCTACAGCGGGATAAATTCCAAGCTCGGAAATTTTTCTTGAAAGCTCTGTGGTTGCATCGAGGTGAGCAAATGCAGTTGCCGGAGCCGGGTCTGTATAATCATCTGCAGGTACATAAATAGCCTGAATAGATGTAATCGAACCTTTCTTTGTTGATGTAATTCTTTCCTGTAGTGCACCCATTTCAGTTGCTAAAGTCGGCTGATAACCCACAGCAGACGGCATTCTTCCCAGCAGTGCAGATACTTCCGAGCCTGCCTGAGTGAATCTGAAAATATTATCTATAAATAATAATACGTCTTTACCTAATTCATCTCGAAAATATTCAGCCACGGTCAAAGCTGTTAAACCGACTCTTTGCCTTGCTCCCGGAGGTTCATTCATCTGACCGAATACAAGTGCTGTATTTTTAATAACTCCCGAATCAGTCATTTCGACGTATAAGTCGTTTCCTTCTCTTGTTCTTTCTCCAACACCTGCAAACACAGAGTATCCTCCGTGGTGTTTTGCAATGTTATGAATAAGTTCCTGAATAATAACTGTCTTCCCTACCCCTGCACCACCGAATAATCCTGTTTTTCCGCCTTTTGTATATGGTTCAAGTAAATCGATAACTTTTATTCCGGTTTCAAACATTTCCTTTTGTGTTGATAGGTCTTCAAATTTCGGAGCAGACCTGTGAATCGGATAATATAATTTAGTTTTTATATCTCCTTTTCCGTCTATGGTTTTTCCGATTACATTTATGAGTCTGCCAAGAACTTCAAGACCAACCGGCACCATAATAGGACTCCCGGTATCCACAACTTCCATTCCTCTTGTCAGACCGTCTGTTGAATCCATCGCTACAGTTCTTACCCTGTCTTCACCTAAATGCTGCTGAACTTCAACGACAAGTGTATCTTCTTTACCTTCGGTCGTTTTTCGATTAATATGCAAAGCATTATTAATAGACGGTAATTTTCCGCCACTAAAATCAACATCAACAACAGGTCCGATTACCTGGACGATTTTTCCTATCATAACACCATTTTCGGGCATTTTTATATCCTTTAAAAATTTAAATACAAAAGATAAAGATAAAGAAAATAAAAAATTTTTCAAATGATAAATACAATCACTGATTTAAATTATTTTGCTGATTCCAGTGATTTTATTTTACAAATTATCGGTATTAAAATTTGAGTATTTACATTTTAATTAAAATGCTAAATTCTGCTAAATGTAAAAAATATAATTTTTTAGAAATGAATAAATTTGTACTCTCTATATTAATTCTGTTTTTATTGTGTAATTCAAATATAAACTCCCAGGTAATTAATAATTATGAATCTCAAAAAGTAATTATTTCAAAATATTTAGATGTAAAGGGTGAAGTATATTTCAGATTTTACGTATCATCAAAAGATATATTGAAAGAACTGACCAAAATAATTTCGATAGATAATGTAAAAGATAAGGTCATCAATCTTGAAGTTTATGCATATGCAAACGAGCAAGAATTAAATAAATTTCTTAAATACAACATTGATTTTGAAGTTCTTACACACCCGGCTGATTTAATCAACGTTCGCACGACCGATAATATTAATGAGATTATGGCGTGGGATGTTTATCCCACATACGATGCTTATGTTGCAATGATGAATAGCTTTGTCACAAGTTATCCGTCAATCTGCAGATTAGTAAATATCGGAACCACAGTTCAGGGTAGAAGTATGCTTTTTTGTGTAATTTCGGATAGTGTTAATTTCAGAAAGAACAAACCTCAATTTATGTATACATCATCTATACACGGTGATGAAGTAGTCGGTTATATGTTAATGCTTAGATTAATAGATACACTATTAAGCGGAAACGGTGTTAATCCGAAAATTACTAATCTCGTAAAAAATGTTGAGATCTGGATTAACCCACTCGCAAATCCTGACGGAACGTATTATGGAGGTAATAATAATATAAATGCTGCACGAAGATATAATGCTAACAATGTAGATTTAAACAGAAACTATCCCGACCCCGTTGCGGGTCCACATCCTGATGGTAATTCCTGGCAGCCCGAAACTATTAATAATATGAATCTTATAAATACAAATTTTTTCAGGCTTTCTGCGAATTTTCACGGAGGTTCCGAAGTATATAATTATCCATACGACAGCAAACCTATGTTACATGCCGATGATGCATGGTGGATACATGCAGGACATCACTATGTAGATACAGCCCATGCTGTAAATTCAGGCTATATGACTGAATATAGTCAATATTATCCATATATTCCCGGTGTGGTAAATGGTTATGCCTGGTACTTAGTTTCAGGGGGAAGACAGGATTTTATGACTTACTTCAGACATGGCAGAGAAGTTACTATTGAATTATCTGATATAAAACTTTTACCACAGGCTCAACTTCCGACTTACTGGGGATATAATTTTAAATCATTCTTAAATTATATAAATGAATGTCTTTATGGTTTAAGAGGTCAGGTAACCGATTCGGTCACGGGTGTGCCTTTAAAATCGAGAATTACATTACAAGGATATGATGCAGATAGTTCGTGGATTAATTCCGATTCAATCGTCGGAGGTTATAACCGGATGGTACCAACAGGAACGTATACGGTAGTTTGCTCTGCTCCGAATTATTTTACTAAAACAATAACAAATATATATATAAAATATGATTCGACTTCAATCCTGAATATCAGATTAAGACCGTTGACATCGCATATCGGGAATGAAAATAGTATTCCGGATAATTATTTGTTATCTCAAAATTATCCGAATCCATTTAATCCGTCAACAATTATAAAATATCAGATTAAAGAATCAGGATTTGTAACTTTAAAAGTTTTTGATGTTCTCGGTCGTGAGGTTACAACACTTGTTAACGAATTCCGGAAAGCAGGTACATACGAAACTCAATTTCCGGATAAATCAATAAGCGCTAACGCGTTACCAAGCGGTATATATTTCTATAAATTAACGAGCGGTAATTTTAGTGAAGTCAGAAAAATGATATTACAGAAATAATTATCTTCGGTATTAAATTTAAATTGAAGATTATAAAAAAAACAGTTAGATTTAGTTATAAATGGATTAACAGTTCGTGGCGTAATTTAATTCGTAGACATATTTATATATGAATTATTTTTAAACAGTCAGTAATCTGAAAATATAATAAAAAATTAAAATATTATTTTATTCTCTCACAGTTAAAAGTTTAAATAAACTTAAAAGGTATTTTTTATGGAACACAGAAAATTTTACAATTTATTATTAATTTTATCATTAATTTTCCTTTTTATTTTTTCCCAAAATAAAAACAGCTATTCGCAGTGGTCACCTACTTCCGGTCCTATTGGTGGATATATCAGTTCAATTGAAACAAATGGAACCGACTTATTTGCAGGTACGAACGGCGGTATTTTTAAATATCCTTCCGGCGGTCCAAACTGGATTGAAATTAACAACGGACTGACAAGCCAGGATATCAGAGGTTTTGCATTTATAGGTACTAATATTTTTGCAGCTGCTTATCAGACGACGGCATTCCCGGGTGGAGTGTTTTTTTCAAGCAACGGGGGTAACAACTGGACAACTGTTAATAGCGGATTAACAATAAAAAGTCTTTTGACAATTACAAATATAAACAACAATCTATATGTTGGAACGACAATCGGCGGATTATTTATTAGTACAAATAGTGGTGCGAACTGGGTATTATCAAATTCCGGTCTGCCATCAACACTGAGTATTTATAAGATTCTTTATAAAGATTCGGCTGTTTTTGCCTCAACTTACGGAGACGGGGTTTATAAGTCTACAAATAACGGAAGTTCCTGGATGCGTTCTGATACCGGGTTAGCCGGCAATGCCCTTTATGTAAGTTCTCTTACAACTAACGGGAGTTATCTTTTTGCAGGAACAAATGCCGGTATATACAGGTCAAGTAACAACGGAGTATCCTGGTCAGTAGCAAACAGCGGTTTAACAAATTATTCAATAAATTGTATTTCCGGTTCTCCTGTTATTGCAAATGTTTATGCTTGTACTCACGGCGGCGGAGTATTTGTTTCCTCTAATTCAGGTTCAAACTGGACCGCGGTAAGTACCGGTTTGACTAATTTATACACAAATCCGCTTGCCTTTTTAAATGGAAATCTTTATCTCGGAACATACGGAGACGGAATATTTATGTCCCCTTCTACCTCAGTTTCATGGACGACGTTTAATGCGGGATTATTAAATGTCTCAATAAATGTTCTGTATAAATTTAACGGAATATTTTTTGCCGGCACACAGTCCAGTGGAGTTTTTTATTCGGCAGATGATGGCGCAAGCTGGATTTTATCAAATTCGGGAATAACCAATACATCAACATTAAGTTTTACTGATGACGGAACAAATTTATATTGCGGAACTTATGGTTCCGGAGTTTTTAAATCTGCAAATTCCGGTTTAAACTGGACTGCACTTGGAACCACAGGTTTAACAAATAAATCAGTTGCAGCTCTTTTAATAAAATCAGGAAATATCATTGCCGGAACATCAGTTAACGGTATATTTTTATCGAGCGACGGAGGAGCAACCTGGAATACAATAAATTCCGGATTGCCGACTCCACCGTTGGATGTCAGAGGTCTGACAATAGTCGGAAGCACGATATTTGCTTCACTTGCTGCAAATGGAATTTATTATACAACCAACGACGGTGCATTGTGGAATGCGGCAAATAACGGTTTACCTACAAACAAAAATGTAAATGCTGTAGAAATGAATGGAAGTACTTTGTTTGCTTTGGGAAACGATGTTTATATTTCTAATGATATGGGAAATTCATGGACTGTTGATACAGCCGGTCTTTCTAAAAAATATATAAGGAATATTTATTCAATCGGTAATACTGTATACGCAGGTTCGAACGGAGACGGCGTTTACATGCAATCCGGAGCAGGTACAACCTGGTCAAACTGGAGTGCTTTTAAAGACGGATTACCCGCACTTGCTGACGTAAGAGATTTAAATTTGGACGGTAATTTAATGTTTGCAGGTTTGTTCGGAGGAAGCATCTGGAAAACGTTAATAACCGATATTAAAAAAATATCTACCGAAGTTCCCGGAAATTATTCGTTATCGCAAAATTATCCAAATCCGTTTAATCCGAGCACGAATATTAATTTCAAAATTAAAGAAACAAAATTTGTAAAATTATCCGTTTATAATATCCTCGGTGAAGAAGTTGCTTCGCTTGTAAATCAGAAGCTCAGCCCCGGTAATTATAATGTAACTTTCGACGGTTCATCACTTTCGAGCGGCATTTACTTCTACAGGCTAATCACAGGTAATTTTAGCGATGTCAAAAAAATGACTTTAATAAAATAATATTTTTTAAAATAAAATTTCCGAGCTGATTATTTTTATAATCAGCTCTTTTTATTTTTATAAAATGAAAATAATTCATCTACTAAATATTTTCTTATTATCATTTTTATCAAACTCCTATTCGCAAATAGTAATTGATACTAATTTCGAAGGAAGCAATATACAGGTTTTACAAAATTCAGAAAATACAATAAAAGTAAAATCAATATTGAAAGGCGGTGATACACGTGCGATTACGTTTTTCTTTAAAGCCTCTAACGTAAATACAACTATTCCGTTTAATATCAAATTATTTACCATCGACCAGAACTATACTCCTTACTTACCTGCATACAGCTTTGATGCAATTAACTGGTACAGATTACAGGGCTTTTATTCGGGTGATTCAAAAATATATACGATTGCAAATCCGCAAAGTGTAGTATATTTTTCTCACGGTTATCCTTACTTATATTCACAAATGTTAAATTATCTTAACGGAATATCTGCATCACAATATGTTAGCATAAGTGATATCGCACAAAGTGAGCAGGGACGAAATATTAAGTTAGTAAAAATCACCGAACCTTGTTTAAGTGATTCCGGAAAATATTCTATCTGGGTAATCGCAAGAAATCACGCATTCGAATCGCATTCAGATTATGTGATTGAAGGCCTGATGAATTTTTTAATTTCCAATGATGTAAAAGCAAAGACATTACGGCGTCAGGCGATTATTTATATCGTTCCGATTATGGATGTCGATATGGTTTTTCATGGCGGTTCAGGAAAAGACCAGAATCCCGTGGACTTTAACCGCGATTGGGATTCACCATCATACTGGAATGCTGTGATTGCCGTTAAACAGAAAATTATTCAAACTTCCATTTCGAATCCATTAAAAATATTTCTCGATAGCCATGACCCGTTCCCCGCTGATGAGAGCAGCCTGTTCGTTTATAGTGTTGATAGCACAGGAATTAAATCACAAAACCTTAATTCGTTTATATCTATGTTTCAGAGCAATGCGGGTTATAACATAGACAGATTAGAGCTCTATCCAACCTCAGGACAATCTTCCACAAAATGGGTGGATTCTGTTTTTACCGATATTGAATTTTCAATATCTATTGAAACGGGATGGGTTAGCAGAACTGATAATGTGCAATGGACGATTCCTTTATATAAATTAAACGGAGAAATGGTTGGTAAATCTTTTAGTGATTATATAAGCAATATTATACGCCCCGGTGATATTATTATCGATAATACGGATTCATCAAATGTAATTATTAACGGACAGTGGGTTTCAAGCACTTACACACCCGGCTTTTGGGGCATTAATTATATTCACGATAATGATGAAGGTAAAGGGACTAAGAACGTTAAATATATTCCACAAATAATTTCATCCGGGGATTATGAAATTCTATTGCGATGGACTTCAGGTACAAACAGAGCAACCAATGTTCCGGTTCATATTAATTATAATAATGGATTTTCGGATTTAATTTTCAATCAGCAAATAAACGGAGGAAGATGGGTTTCAGCAGGTATCTATAATTTGTATTCGGGCAATAACGGCAATGTAATAATTAAAAATGACAACACTACAGGATATGTTATTGCCGATGCTGTGAGATTTTCAAAAAGAAATTTATCCACGGTAAGTATAAAAAATCTTTCTGAAAAAATTCCGGCTAAATATACATTAACGGCTTATCCGAATCCGTTTAATCCGACTACGATTATAAAATTTCAGATTAAAGATTCAAGATTCGTTACGCTGAAGGTTTATGATATACTCGGAAGAGAAGTTGCTGCGCTTGTTAATGAGTTTAAAAAAGCCGGAACGTACGAAACCCAATTTCCCGACAACTCAGTTACCAATAATCAACTCCCCGGCGGAATTTATTTCTGCAAACTGACTGTAGATAATCACACCGAAACTATTAAGCTTGTGGAATTAAAATAAACTAATCACTTTAAAATTTTATTCCACAGTCACACTCTTTGCCAGATTCCTTGGCTGGTCAACATTACAGCCGCGTGCTGCAGCAATGTAATAAGATAAAAACTGCAATGGAATCACATTAATTATCGGTGCAAAAATTGCAAGAGTTTTCGGTACTCTTAAAACATAGTCGGCATATTGATTTATATTTTCATCTTCATCATTTGCGATTGCAATAATTTTTCCTTTTCTTGCTTTCACTTCTTCTATATTGCTTATAATTTTATCGTAAGTTCTGTCGAGCGGTGCGATAAAGACAACCGGCATATTTTCATCAATCAATGCAATCGGGCCATGTTTCATTTCAGCGGCAGGATAACCTTCTGCGTGAATGTAAGATATTTCTTTGAGTTTCAAAGCTCCTTCAAGTGCAACAGGAAAATTAAATCCCCTGCCGAGATAAAGAAAATTCTTTGTGTCTTTTAATTCAATCGCTACTTTTTTATACTCTTCGCGAATTTTAACCATGTGCTGAATTCTATCGGGGACATGTTTTAATTCCTGAGCCAGTTCAATTAACTCTTCCTGACTTAAAGTTTTCTTTTCTCCTGCAATCATAAGAGTAATCAAAGCGAGAGACATAAGCTGACACGTAAATGCTTTTGTTGAAGCAACTCCGATTTCGGGACCTGCGTGAATGTAAGTACCTGCATCGACTTCCCTTGCAATGGTACTGCCAATCACATTCACCACACCAATTGTAGTTGCACCGAATTTTTTAGCTTCGCGCAGTGCTGCAAGTGTATCAGCAGTTTCACCGCTTTGGCTGATTAAAATTACAACATCATCGGGATTTATAATAGGTCGTCTGTAACGGAATTCGGATGCGTATTCAACCTCAACCGGTATCTGGCAATACTGCTCAATCATATATTCCCCGACCAAGGCCGCGTGCCATGCAGTACCGCAGGCAGTAATAATAATTCTTTTCGCATTTATTAACTTATCGGCAACAACTTCAAGACCGCCGAGCTTTGCAACACCTGTTGTAATATTTATTCTTCCGCGAAAAGTATTCTGAATGGTTTCGGGTTGCTCACAAATTTCTTTCAACATGAAATGGTCATAACCTGTTTTTTCAATTTCATCGAGAAGGAAATCCAGAACTTCTATATTCCTGTAAATATCCTCATCCTCAATTGTTTTCATATGAAATCCGCCTTTTTCAAGCACAGCCATTTCACCGTCTTCAAGGTAAATTACATTTTTTGTGTGATTGATAATTGCAGATGCATCTGAAGATACAATTATTTCTTCATTTCCGATACCGAGCATAAGCGGACTTCCTTTTCTTGCAACAACAATTTTATCGGGTTCATCACTGCAAAGGCAGGCAATACCGTATGTGCCTTCAACCTCTATAAGAGCAAGCCTGACAGCATCTTCAAAATCTTCAGTATTTTTGAAATGATAATTTATAAGATTAGCTAATATTTCCGTATCTGTATCGGTTTTAAATGTATAATTTTCTTCGAGAAGTTTATTCTTTATAGTTTTATAATTTTCAATTATCCCGTTATGAACCAAAAATATTTTTTCATCCATATCGGAATGCGGATGTGCATTAACGTCATTCGGTACGCCGTGAGTTGCCCAGCGCGTGTGACCTATTCCAATCGTGCCCTGAAATATATTTACGTCGATGGAATTTGTAAGCTCTTTAACTTTACCTGCTTTTTTATAACTAACAATTTTATTATCAATATTTATTATAGAAACGCCGGCAGAATCATATCCCCTGTATTCAAGTCTTCGCAAACCATCAAGAATAATCGGCAACGAATTTTTCTTTCCAATATAACCCACTATACCGCACATAATTTAAACTCCTTTTTTCTTAGATATTATTAATACAACTGATAAAAATACAAAATTCTAATTCCGAATCAAATTCAAAATTTTGAAATACGAATATGCTAACAGAAAACATCTTTTATATGTTCCTTTCTCTAGAGCAAAGAGCTTTTGACACAGATTTCATATGATTATTATGATTAATTATGATTTTTATTAATGTTAAGAGAAAAGAGCTTTTGACACTGATTTTATATAATTATTATGATTAGTTATGATTTTTTTTAATGTTAAGAGAAAAGAGCTATTTTTGTGTCGGGGAGTCTCCTATGTTCTGTTTAGGGACTCCCGACACAGATTTCTACGGTTGTTGGTGGCGTTCTAAAGAGTAGAAATAATAACAACAATGGCTCAAACTTTTAATAATGATTTAATATGATTCAGGATGATTAGTTATGATTTTTTTGAATGTTAAGAGCAAAGAACATTTGATAATAATTTTGTATGATTCAGTTTGATTAGTTATGATTTTTTTGAATGTTAAGAGCAAAAGATAACGGCAGGAGATCCCCGACTGATCCCCGCTCAAGAACATTGCGGGGACTCGGGGATGACAGACGGTGGAGCTTTCGGGAATGACAAAATGGGAAAGTGAATTTTGGGAATGATATATAGGGCAGGAGAACCCCAACCGGCTCTTATAATAATGAGGCAACACTATTTTGCTATATTCTTAAGTTTTTTTTATGAAGAAGATTGCATTAAATCTTCTATTACTAATTATATTTATTATATTCGGAAATAAACTTATATTTAATGCGATTATTTTTAATAGATTTATAATTTATATTTGTTTAATCAGGTAATTCAGAGAAATTTACAAATGTAAATGGACACATTTCAATAACTTTAAGAAATTTTACAATTTTCGAGCCGGGAAGAGACATCTGATTTTTTAATATTTAGCTGTTATTTCTGAATTTATTTAAGCTTTTATAAATTTTTACAGATTGTACCTTTGATTAAATTAAAGTAATATATAACAGGATCAGGAAAATCGAAACTTATTCTTTTGTGAAAAAGATACGGCGATAGCGAGTATTCGTCCGGAATTACAGATTATTAAAAAATAAATCAGCTTGTTACCTTTTTTATTTTTAAGAAAGGTATTAATAAAATTATTAATTATTTTAATATTTAAACAAATGGAAGAAAAATTAATTGAATTTATAAAGAACGAATATCTGGAAGACCCCGATATAATAATTACAGAGGATACAAAATTAATTTCTTCAGGTTTAATAGATTCATTTTCATTAGTATCTTTACAGACCTTCATTGAAAGAGAATTCGGAAAAATGATACCTCCGCCAAAAATTACAGCAGAATCATTTGATACAGTAAAGCAAATGGTAGAAATTATAAATCAATTTTAATTCTTTTATGATATTTGACATAAAATTTTTTTTACTTTTAGCAATTTCGAGTGCTGTATACTGGCAAATCCCAAGACAAAATATCAGGAATTTATTTTTATCAGTAATTAGTTTGGGATTTATTTATTATCTGGATAAGTATGCTTTAATTGTTGTGATTTTTCTGACAGTTTATACTTATGCATTCGGATTTTTAATTGAAACAAAAGATAAAAGAGGATTATATCATAAATTCGGGATTATTGGTTTAATTTTAGCCTTAATTATTTTTAAATACTTAGGATTATTATCAAATACATTCAACGGAATTATAGAATTTTTTGGACAACTGCCGGTTATCAAAATCGAAAAAATACTATTGCCGCTTGGTTTATCTTATATTATTTTCAAATATATCAGTTATTTAACGGATATTTACTGGCGGATAGTAAAGAAAGGAACATTTGCAGAGTTTTTATTATACGGAAGTTTATTCACAATATTTTTTGCAGGACCAATCGAAAGATTTGAAAAGTTTAAACCTCAAATTGAAACAGAAGGTTTAAAATTTAAATCAGAATATCTTAAATATTCTTTTGATAGAATTGTTTACGGGCTATTTAAAAAATTCGTAATTGCAGATTGGATTGCATATTTAATAAATCCAATTTTGAAATCAACAAATGAAAATTCAATTGAAATAAAAATTCTGGCATTATTCGGCTATTCGATTCAAATTTATATGGATTTTTCCGGGTATAGTGATATCGCGATTGGTTCATCAAAATTATTTGGAATTACTATAATGGAAAACTTTAATTATCCTTATCTTAAACAGAACATAAGTCAATTTTGGCGAAGCTGGCACATATCTTTATCGGATTGGATCAGAGATTATATTTTTATGCCTCTTTCAAGATATTCAAATAATAAAGTATGGTTTTACTTTTTTGTCCCTTTGATTTCGATGGGTATATGCGGAATCTGGCACGGAGCTTCATTTGGTTTTTTAGTTTGGGGATTATGGCATGGATTAGGAATCAGTATTTTTCAGATATATTCTTATATGGAAAAAAGGAATAAAAGATTAAAAAATATTTCCAAGGTAATTTTAATAAAACCCGTTTCAATATTAATTACATTTGTTTTTGTAACCGCAGGCTGGATATTCTTTATTTATCTAAATCAGTGATTTGAAAACAAAATATTCAAATATATTAATAATATTACTTGCTTTCATTACAAGCCTTCTTATTTGCGAGATATTTTGTGAATTTATAATAAAATTTCCTAAATACAGTGTTGAAAAGCAATTATTCGGAATTCAAAAATCCCGTTATTCTCAAAGAATATTCAAGCCAAATTCCGACTATTTAAGCAGAGAATCAGGATATAAGGTTTATAAAAGAAACAACATCGGGTTTACGGGCAATGATATAAATATTAATGATAGTTCTTACAAAAACATTTTCCTGCTTGGCTCGAGTTTCGTGGAAGCAATTCAAGTGGAACCGGATTCAATGGCAAGCAGTGTATTTAATTCATATCTGAGAAATAATCATTCGAAATACCAGGTTATAAATTGTGCCGCAGGGGGACATGATATGTATGACTCTTATTTCAGATTTCAGTATTTTGGCAGAATATTCGGGTTTAGTAAAATAATTTATATTTTAGACGGAGTGTGGATGCACGAAAATAATAATCTCGATTTCAATGTTGGAGATAATTTTGGAAAGATTAATAACAGCTTATTTTTGAGAATACACGATATATTAAGGAATAATTCGTCATTATTAAATCTATTTACTGAATACTTAAAAGAAGAATTAGTTATAGGAAACGTCAGAAATGTTGAACTGGAAGTTGGTCCTGGTAAGGATAATTTTAATGTATTGCCCAATTTGGAAAAATGCATTTCACAATTTGGAACGAAATATAGCAGTGATTTTATTTTATTATCATTGGATAATAACCATAGCGGGCTTAATGATACACTTAAATCTTATTGCGAAAAAAATAATATAAATTTTGTCAGCGATACAACCATAATAACAGACGAAAATATTTTAAACGGCAGAGGTCATTTGAATAAAAGAGGAAATGATTTATTAGCCAAAAAAATAATTAACGTATTTGAAGAATTTATCGGAAAAAAAGAAAATGAATAATAAAATTAAACTTTTATTGAAATATATTTTAATATTTTCAATGTTATTGCTGGCTATAATATCACATATGATGCTTCATTTTATAAGTACACACACAGAACCATTTCTCTATCAAAATTTTTAAGCTTAAGATTTATTTTGAATTTCCACAGAAGATATATTTACACTTTGCCAAACAAATGCTATGGCGATAAGGAGAGATGAAAGAGCACACACCCCTAAATCCCCTCTTTATAGAGGGGACTTTTTGATGAAATGAAAAACTTATTTTATTCCGAACATAGAGATTGATGCTTCGGCGATGCGGAGCAATGGAGTAAAATAAATTCCGAAAAATATTGTTGGTACAGCGAGTAACAGTAAAACTACATAATTACCAAATCCATATTGAATTTTGGAAGTTGAACCGGTATCAGGTCTCATAAGGAACATATATTTTACTACTTTTACATAAAAGAATAATGATACAACACTGTTCAATAATCCGATAAGTGCAAGCCAGAGCATTCTCTGTTCAATCAAAGCTGAGAAGAGGTAAAATTTTCCAACGAATCCTGCAGTCGCAGGAATTCCCGACAATGCGAACATAAATATTGTCATCGATACGCAAACGAAAGGTGAACGATATCCAAGTCCTTTCATATCTTCCATATTATCTGAATTAAGTTTATTGGAAATCATAATAGTCGCATAGAAAGCTCCGAGATTCATAAAGAGATAAGCAATTAAATAAACAAACATTGCCTGAAGCCCCGCCTGGTTTGCAACAACAAGTCCGAGTAAAATATAACCTGTTTGTGCGATGGACGAATATGCGAGAAGCCTTTTTAAACTTGTCTGCCAGATAGCTACAAAATTTCCAATAATCATAGATGCGACTGAAATGACAATTAGAATTTCAGTCCATTTTACACCATCGATAATTTGCCAATTCCCGTTTATAGCTTCATAAGATTTTAGGAACGTTGTACTGAAAAATCTTATTAATACTGCAAATCCTGAAGCAGATGATGTTACAGCAAGAAATGCGGTTATAGGAATCGGTGAACCTTCATATACATCGGGAGTCCAGAAATGAAAAGGAACTGAAGAAATTTTATAACCAAAACCCGCGGTTATCATTACAATGGATATTATCATAATCGGATTTGAACCGGCGCTGTTTGAAGTAAGGAATCTGCCGATTTCAAAAATATTCATGCTTCCCGTAAACCCGTACAATAAAGACATCGCATAAATCATTATTCCTGATGATGCGGCACCATAGATAACATATTTCATTGCAGCTTCTGATGAGCGTTTCACCTTTTTTGTATATCCTGCAAGAATATAAGAACTTAAGCTGACCAGTTCGAGGGACAGATACATCATTAAAAAGTTAATAGACGAGGACATTAAAAATGCACCCAGCGTGAGAGAAAGCATTAAATATACATGCTCATTTTTATGTCCCGAATTTTTCATCTCTTTCGAAGCATAAGCAAAAATAATGACGAATATTGTTGAAAGAATGAAAAGGAATTTAAAGAAAACCGAATAAGGGTCAACAACAATCATTCCCGAGAAAATGCTTGTTTTAATTCCAATTTGTAATGAGACAAAATATGATGCAATTAAAAGTCCGGCTATTGCTATTAAAGAAGTTATCGGAGATTTTTTATTTAAAATTATATCCGCGATAATACAGACTAATAACGTTATTATTATAGTCGTCTCCGGTAAAAAATTATTTAAACTATCTAATGTTTGCTTTAGTTGCACAATAATAAAAATTTAAATTTTAATTCAAATGCCAAATAAAGTTAACCAGTTGATTAACGGACGAAGTCATTAAATTAATAAATAGAGATGGAAATATTCCGAGTACAACAATAATTACTAATAACGGAACCGTACTCCATAATTCCCGTCCGTTAATATCCGTCAGTTGATTCCATTTCTCGGGAAGTTTTCCAAAGAATAATCGTTGTATAGTCCACAAAATATATGCTGCATTTAAAATAATACCGAGCGTAGAAACGATTGTTATTATTCTTATCGTTTCATTTTTAAATCCGCCGAGGAATACAAATGATTCACTGATGAAGGCGCTTAATCCCGGCAATCCGATTGATGCAAAGAATGCTACGATGATGACTGCAAAGTATTTAGGCATTTTGTTTGCGAGACCACCGAAGTCATTGAGTCCTCTTGTATGCGCCCTGTCATAAATTACACCCACAGATAAGAAGAGTACTGCTGTAATCGTTCCGTGATTAAACATTTGGAATATTGCTCCGTTGAATCCGACGTTTGTATTGGAAGCAATACCCAGCATCACATAACCCATATGAGATATGGATGAGTAAGCAATTAATTTTTTGAAATCCTTTTGTGCCATAGCGCAGAGTGCACCGTAAATAATATTTATACAGGCAAGAATTGCAAGAGGATACATAAAGTAAACTGCACCGTCAGGGAAAATCGGATATGAAACTCTCATAATTCCGTACGAACCCATTTTTAAAAGTACACCTGCAAGTATTACTGAAATAGCCGTCGGCGCTTCAACGTGTGCATCGGGCAGCCACGTATGGAACGGGAACATTGGTACTTTAATTGCAAAACCGATAAACAGTGCAACGAATGCAAGATACCTGAAGCTTGTTCCAATACCTCCGAGAATTGAACCCGGAATTATTGCCGCAGGATTCATGAGTGTAATCATATTGAAAGTATGCAATCCGGTCGCAGGGTCTTTTGAGCTGAAGTACAGAGCAATCATTGCAATCAGAATAAATACACTGCCGAATAATGTGTACAGGAAGAATTTAATTGCGGCATATTCCCTTCTTTCTCCGCCCCATATTCCAATGAGGAAATACATTGGCAGAAGCATAATCTCCCAGAAGACAAAAAAGAGGAATAAATCAAGAGAGCAAAACACACCCATCATTCCTGTTACAAGAAACAGGTATAAAACGTAATAACCTTTTTCATTTCTCTTAATGCTGAATGATGCTATAGACCCGACAAAGCTAATCAATGCAGTCAGTATAATCATCGGAAGTGATATTCCATCGAGTCCGAGAAAATAATCTATATGAATTTTTCCTTCACCTACAACAGCAGGAATTGGAACATCTATCCATGACACTTTTTCTCTGAACTGAAAACTATCCGGCATGTTAACTCCGGGCATAGAACTATTGTAGTTCAGCAAGAGTACAACAGACAGGACTATCAGTAAGAACGTGAATATTAGGGAAAAGTATTTAATGGAATTTTCATACGCTTTTGGAATAAAAATTATTACGAGCATTCCAAGAACGGGCAGGAAAATCATCCAGCTTAAGATACCGATTCCAAGTATATTAAATTCTACCATTATTATTTTTGGATTTTATTTTAAATATAATTTAATAAAAAAATTTAGAACCAAGTTAATAGGTTACAACGCTGGAGCGTTGTAACCAGAACACACTTTTCACAACATAAATGTTGTGTTACACTTTTTTTCACAACATAAATGTTGTGTTACACTTTTATTCACAACATAAATGTTGTGTTACACTTTTATTCACAACATAAATGTTGTGTTACACTTTTATTCACAACATAAATGTTGTGTTACACTTCTTCTAAATATAAATAACATTTTAAAATCTCACCCCCTGCCCCCTCTCCTGAAAGGAGAGGGTGAAAGTCTTCCTCGTGCCGAAAGAGGGAGTCGAACCCTCACGAGATTTGAGTCTCGCTGGATTTTGAGTCCAGTGCGTCTGCCAATTCCGCCATTTCGGCAAAGAACAAAATATCACCACTAAGAACACTAAGAACACAAAGAAAAATAAAAAAACATTACATCACGCGAAAAATGAAATACAATAAAATTATTCCGAAGACTAAGAATGCAACGTAGGTTTGGATTCTCCCGGTCTGGAATTTTCTGAATATAAGTCCGAAGAATGCAACCAATCCGCCTACAAAATTTACAAGTCCGTCGACAAAATAATTATCAAATTTTCCGCTGCCTTCGGAAGTCATTTTAGTAATAAAAGCTGAACCGTTTACAAATCCGTCTACTATGTTATTATCAATCCATCTTGAAATATTTGAAAGCATCATCGTTCCGGAAATAATAGTTTTATCGTAGAGTTCATCGAAGTACCACTTGTTTAAAGAAAATTTATAAAGCGGATAAATTTTTTCAGTAAGTTTTTCTACGTCAACTTTTTTCCAATAATAAAACGCATACGCAACTAAAATTCCAAGTCCTGCAATAACTAATGATAATATCATTGCTAAATAATGGAAATGATGAGTTAATTCCTGATATTCAGCCCTTTCAATAATATGATAGATAGCACCTTGCGTTCCGACAAGCAATGATTCAGGAGCTTTCACCATTTCAAGAAACCAACCCGATTCAGCACCGAACGGGTTGAATGAGAAGAACGCAAAAAATGACATCACTGCTAAAATTATAAGCGGCAGAGTCATCGAAAACGGTGACTCGTGTACGTGGTCGAATTTTTCCCCGTTCTTCGGTTCTCCAAGGAATGTTTTAATCAGTAATCTGAACATATAAAAAGCCGTTAGCCCTGCAGTGAGGAATGCAAAAAATGGTACTATATAATTAATTCCGCCATTAACATCTGCAAATACGAGTGTAGCTGCGAGAATTGAATCTTTACTTAAAAATCCCGAAGTAAACGGTACACCCGAGATAGCTAAGGTTGCCATCAGGAAAGTGAAAAATGTAATCGGCATTTTTTTCCTGAGACCACCCATTTCATTAATATCCTGAACATGATGCATTCCGTAAATAACAGAACCTGCTGTTAAGAACAAGCAAGCTTTGAAAAATGCGTGAGTAACCAGATGGAAAATTCCGTAAGAATAAGCGCCGATACCGATAGCCATTATCATATAACCGAGCTGGCTGATTGTAGAATACGCGAGCACTCTTTTAATATCATTTTGTGTAAGAGCAATCGTTGCTGAAATAAAAGACGTAATCAAACCGATGTAAACGACGACTGTAAGCGCATCAGCCGAAAGCATAATAAAAATTCTTGCAGTTAAATAAACACCGGCGGCGACCATAGTAGCGGCGTGTATTAACGCAGATACCGGCGTTGGGCCTTCCATAGCATCCGGAAGCCAAACGTGTAACGGAAACTGTGCTGATTTACCTATTGCACCGCAAAATAATAAAATACCTGTTACGGTTAAAAGTCCGCCTGAAAGTTTTCCTGCAGCAACGCCGGCAAAAATTTCCGAGAAATTAAATGTACCAAGCGTAAGAAAAATTATCATAATTCCCAGGAAGAAACCTACATCTCCGACCCTGTTAACAATGAATGCTTTTTTTGCCGCCTCCTGCGGAGCTTTGTTTTCATACCAGAAACCGATAAGCAAATATGAACTGATACCAACGAGTTCCCAGAAAACATACATTAAAAGAATATTGTTTGTTAAAACAAGACCAATCATTGAGAATGTAAACAATCCTAAATGAGCATAATACCTGCTGTACTTAGCATCACCTTCCATGTATTTTACAGAGAACAAATGAACAAGTGAACTTATAGTATTAACAACAATCAGCATTATAGCCGTAACTTCGTCAATCGTGAATCCTGCCGTAAATTTTGAAATACTCGGTGTGCCGAAATCAATCCAGTCTATAGTATATGAATATTTCCCGTACATTGTAAATGCAGCGAACAGAATTAACGAGAGCGCAAGGTTAATGAATAATAACGGCACTCCAATCCAATCACCTCCTCTTGGTAATTTCTTTCCGAAAAAAGATATTACCAGAAATGAAATCATCGGGATGAGCAGAATAACAACCGGTAGATATTTTAAAGAAAATTCCATTTAAAATAATATTTGTTTAAAATATTTTGTTTTATTAAAATCTAATTATATAATTTAATCTTTCATTGTATTAGCTTCATCTATATTAACCGTCAGGATATTGTTATACAGATTTAAAATAATTGCCAGTGCGATAGCAGCCTCTGCTACAGCGAGTATAATGACAAAAATAGAAATCATTTGTCCATCAACGCCGAGAGCGCCAAATTTTGAAAAAGCAATTAAATTTATATTTGCCGAATTTAAAATCAGCTCAATACCCATTAAAACAAGAATAGCATTTCTTCTCGATATCATGGCATACAGCCCGAGTCCGAAGAGTATTGCACTTAAAATTAAAAAATGATTTAATGTTATTTCCATTTTAAAAACCTTTATTTTATTTTTCTTGAATACATTGCGGAACCGATTAAAGCAACCAATAAAACTATAGAAGCAATTTCAAATGGCAATAAATAAGTTGTCAGCATTAATTTGCCTATTTGAGAGATTGTTTCAGTCATCACTGCAGGTGGCTTTGTATTCCATTTAGTTGTTAAAATTACAAAAATAATAATAGTCGTAATGCCAACCGTAAAAATTATTGCCGGAACAGCAGACAGATTACTTGTCGTCAGTTCAACTTCGGTAATTTTGCTTGTTAACATAATACCGAATATCAACAGGACAAGAATTCCTCCGATATAAACCATGATTTGAGTAATAGCGATGAAATCTGCATTTAACAGAACGTATAATCCGGCAATAAAAAATAAAGTAATAAAAAGTGATACAGCCGAATAAATGATATTCTTTGCAGTTACGACAATCACTGCGGAAGCTATTATTGCAATTGCGAATATGTAAAATAAAATTGTATAATAAGGCATAATCTTTGTTATTTTTAAGATTCAGTATCTTTTTTAATTTCCGGTTTTGCAACTTCAGGAGCTTTTGGCTCGGCTACTTTTTTTGCTGCAGCTAATTTTGCAGCTTCTTCTTTTTTCTTCGCTGTTTCAATTGCAAAATCTTCGGCTTTCTTTCTTTTTCCAACAGCCATTTCGGGAGTCATATCGGTGAATTCATATAATAATTCGTCTCTCGTGAAACCTGAAAATTCATAAACATCCGTCATATAAATACATTCAGTGGGGCACGGGAAAACGCACAACTGGCAGTAACAACATTTCGCCAAATCAATCGTAAATTTAGGAACGAATAATGCTTTCTTTTTGCCCTGAGATGTTAAACCTGTTTTGCCTACTATATCTCCGGGAACTGCTTTTATTGTTTCGATTTCGATACAACTGACGGGACATGCTTTCGCACACTGGTCGCACCCGATACAATCATCCATATTAACAAATAAGCGGTTTCTTTCACGCTCCGGCAACTGTAATTTCTGTTCCGGATACTGGATTGTGACAGGTTTATATAAAACGTGTTTTATAGTAATTCCCATCCCGATTAGTATCGTAGCGAGTGAAGAATATATATTTTTAAAATATTGTTTCATCTAAATAATTATTAATAAAAATTATAAAACCAGATATAATCCTAATGCAAATAAATTTACAAAAGCTAACGGAATCATATATTTCCAGCAAATAGTCATGAGCTGGTCAACTCTGACTCTTGGCAGAGTCCATCGTAACCAGATTTGTACAAACACAAAGAATAAACCCTTAATCAAAAACCAGAAAATCTGCATGACAGGAGAATTTAAAAACGGGATTAAATCCCCGAACGGAGACTGCCAGCCTCCAAAGAATAATGTTGTAATTATTCCCGAAACTGCAAACATCTGTGCATATTCAGCAAAGAAAAACATTGCAAACATCATTCCCGAATATTCAAGGTGAACACCTGCAACGAGTTCACTGTCTGCTTCAGGAATATCAAACGGTGTTCTGTTTGTTTCAGCGAGAGTGGATATAAAAAGTATCAATGCTGATGAGAGTAAAAATGGAACCATAATTAATCTTGATAATCCACCCGGTCCGCCGAGAAAATACCAATTCTGTATACCGCCGCTTTGCAACACACAAAATTTCTGCATACTCAAAGTTCCGGCAACCATCACAACGCTTAAAGCTGAAAGGGCTGTTGGTATTTCATAACTTACTATTTGTGCAACAGATCTGAGACCTCCGTACAATGAGTATTTATTATTTGAAGACCATCCTGCTAATAAAAGTCCCATTACGCCGAGAGACGTTATTGCAAAAAAGTAAAACAAACCTAAGTTTAAATCTACTCCGATATATACCGAACTGAACGGCAGAATTGCATAGCCCAAAAAGGCAGCAGTGAATACGACGAACGGTGCCATACGGAATAATACTTTATTCGCTCTGAGTGGAAATACAAACTCTTTCTGGAAAAGTTTTACAACATCCATTACAGTTTGCAATATACCCCATTTTCCTGTTCTGTTCGGTCCGATTCTGTCCTGCATGAAAGCTGAAATTTTTCTTTCTGCAAGAACGGCTCCGAGAGCAAACAGACTAACCCAAATCAAAGCAGGAACCGGGATAATTATATACTTAATTATATTATCACCGAAAATATTGATTAAAAATTGATCCAAAATAATTAATAAATTTATTTTATATTTAAATTTGAAAATTGAATATGTTATCTGTCAATTTCTCCGAGAACGATATCGTAACTACCGAGAATCATAACAACGTCCGCAATCATATGGCCCCTCGACATTGCGCCAATCATACTAACATTACAGAACGAAGCAGAACGTGCTTTAACTCTGAATGGATTTACACTGCCATCGCTGATAATATAATATCCAAGTTCACCTTTAGGAATTTCTGTTCTTACATAAATTTCGCCTATCGGTGGTTTCACTCTTTTCGGTACTGCAGACTGGACATCACCTTCGGGAATTTTATCTAAAGCCTGTTCAATAATCTTTAAAGATTCTTCCATTTCATGAACACGAACCATATATCTGTCCCAGCAATCTCCAACAGTTCCCTGTTCACCGTTACCAACGGGAATATCAAAATCAAACCTGTCATAAATCGAATAAGGGTCATTTTTTCTCAGGTCAAATTTCACACCTGAACCTCTGAGAGTCGGACCGCTTGCTCCTGCATTGATAGCATAATCAGCAGGAAGAACACCGACATTAGCAGTTCTTTCTATAAAAATTTTATTATATGAAAGCAAACCGTTCAACTGCTTTATTCTTGGTCTGAAATATTTAATGAATTCTTTTGTCTTTGGAATAAATTCTTTCGGAATGTCGTGCGATAACCCGCCAACCCATATATAATTATATAATAATCTTGCTCCACAGGTAATTTCAAAAAGTTCAAGAACTTTTTCCCTGTCAATAAAGCAATACAGAAACGGAGTGAACGCACCTGCATCATTTCCATACGTACCAAGCGCAACAAGATGTGATGCGATACGCTGAAGTTCAGCCATAATCACCCTGATGTATTCCACTCTTTCAGGTATTTCTATTCCACAAAGTTTTTCAACTGCGATTGCATATCCTAATTCATTGCTCATCGAATTTACATAATCCATACGGTCGGTATAGGGAATGACCTGCGGATACGTCATTGCTTCGCAATGTTTTTCAAAACATCTGTGTAGGTAGCCAATATATGGTTTTACATCCATTACAATTTCACCGTCTAAAACAAGCTGAAGTCTGAGAACCCCGTGAGTAGAAGGGTGCTGGGGACCCATATTCAATACCATTTCTTCGGTTCTAAGTTCTGACATATTTATTTATTAAATGAAAATTTTTCCTGAATGAATTGTTTAATACGGAACTTTCATTCCATTATAAAACTCCTGTACTTTATAATCTTTTCGCAGAGGATATCCTTCCCAATCTTCCGGGCATAATATCCTTCGTAAATCAGGATGACCTTCGAAAGTCATTCCGAACATATCAAAAGCTTCTCGTTCGTGCCAGTTTGCCGTTGCCCAGACGTCTGAAACTGTAGGAACAACAGGATTGGATTTTGGAACAAGAACCTTCACAACTAATTTTTGATTCAATGCAAACGAATAAAGGTGATACACAACAGCAAGGTTATCTTTGTCATAATCGACACCGCTCAGGCAGCTCAATGAATCAAACTGCAGTCTTTCTTCATCCCTTAAGAAAAAGCTTATTACATTTATTTTTCCTGCTTCTACAAAAATATAAGGGTCAACAGGTTTATCGGTTTTCACTTCACCGATTGCATCTTCGAATACTGTTTTGAGAAGATTATGAATTTCGTTAATATCCATTTTAAAATTTGCTTAAAATTAAATTTATATTTTTTTTGCTTCGTGTTTTGCTAATGACTGACTTCTGATTTTTTCCTGGATTTTCAACAATCCTTCTAAAAGTGCTTCCGGTCTTGGAGGACACCCGGGAACATAAACGTCAACCGGAATAATTCTGTCAACACCTTTTAGCACATGGTAGCCGTGTTCCCAGTACGGACCGCCGCAATTAGAACAGCTTCCCATTGATAAACAATATTTTGGCTCGGGCATCTGGTCCCACAATCTTTTAATTCTCGTTGCCATTTTCAGAGTCACGGTGCCTGATACTAATATAATATCACAATGTCTTGGTGATGGTCGTGGAATAATTCCGAACCTGTCGAGGTCATAATGTGACGCTGATGTTGCCATCATTTCGATAGCGCAGCAGGCAAGTCCGAAAAACATTTGCCACATCGATGAAAGTCTGCTCCAGTTCATCAATTTGTCTGCAGTGGTGATAATAATATTTCCGCTTTCAAATTGTTCGACGTGAGCATCGAGTTTATTTAATAATCCCATATAAAAAGTTATTTTCCGCTATTAAAAATTTGTCTTTCAAGCTTAGGTATGATTGGTTGAGGCTTATCCCAGTGTAAATCCCCATTTGCAATGACGTATATAAAACCAATAATCAAAATCAATAAAAAAACAACCATTTCAAGGAATGCAAGCATTCCCATTTCTTTAAAAACAATAGCCCAGGGGAACAAAAATACTATTTCTACATCGAAAATAATGAATATTAAAGCAACTACATAAAACCTTATGTTGAATTTTATCCAGGTATCCCCGACTGTTTCTTCACCGCATTCATAAGTTGAGAATTTACCTTTGGAAGGATATTTAGGTCCTACTAATCTTGCAAACACAAAAGCGAAACCGACAAATGCCATTGCTACTAACATGAAGACTAAAACCTGACCGAAATCTGATAACATTATATAAATGTTTTGATTTTAAGAAATAAAAATAATATATAAAATAATTAAATAATTTTTTAAATAAAATTGATTTCACCGGAATAATATACTGCAATTTTTTTTGTCTTGCTTTCATTATTAATGTCAATTTTAATCCCTCCGTCGTCCTGAATATCTTTTATTATCCCGCGCAGAGGCATTTTCGAGATGTTTTCTGTAAATAAAATTTCTTTATCAATCAAATCTGTATTGGTTTTCCAGAGATTTAGGAGATTCTGTTTGTTTTTAAGCAGATTCAAATTTTCGTAAAATTCTTTCACAATCTTTACAATAATATCCGGAATATTAAAATTTACACCTGTTGAAATTTTCAACGATGTTGCTTTTTTAAACACTTTTTCTGAAAATTGTTCGTTGTTAACATTAACCCCGATTCCAATAATAAATTTCTTTTCAACGGTATTCAAATCTAAAAGTTCAGTCAATATTCCTGATATTTTCTTACCATTCAGGAGTATATCGTTAGGCCATTTTAATGCAACAAAAAATCTTTGTCTATCGGATAAAATATTGTTGAGTACATTGCAGATAATAAGTGAAGTATAAAAATTAACGAGATGCACATCGGAAGAAGGTAGTTTAAAACTTTTGACGAGTGTTATTGTTATATCTTTGCCTTCATCGGTTTCCCAGACACGGTCAAATCTTCCCCGACCTTTATATTGGTGCGAAGCAATTATTAATGTATCATTTGCGGGATTTGTTTCTTTTGCGTATAAATTTGTAGAATGGATTTCCTTTAAATAAACTATTTCTTCAAGGAGATTTTTCTGTTTAAGGATATTGAGTTTTGTTAAATCCATTTTAACAAAATATAATTTTTATATTTTGAATAAAATGAAATAATTTAAACAATTCAGAATACTTAGCGTTTCAGCATTTACAATAAAAAACTACCTGCCATTAATTAAAAGACAGGTAGTTTTTTTGATAAATCAAAATTACGAAGGTTGAGCATAATTATGATTACCTCCGGAAAAATCTACCAGTACGACAGGTTCATTACCTACAACCCATGCATTATGCCCTGGGGGCAATATAACCGCGTCGCCAGCGGCTACTTCTTTTTGTGTTCCGTCATTCATTTGAACCATCATTCTACCTGCCAACATATAAATTTCGTGGTGCACCTGGCAGCTATCTGTTTTCACCGTGGGTTTCATATGCTCCGACCATTTCCATCCCGGTTCATAAATCCCTTTCATAACTTTTTTGCCATTAAGATCTACTAATTCAACCCGCATCTTGGGTAATTCCCGGACTTCATCCGGCGTTTTGAAATTTTTTGAATACATTGTTCTCCCTTTCAATTATTTAAATTACTAAACAATTAAATTTAACAAAGCAATATTTTTTAAAGTTCGGTATTAGAGCTATAAATAGCGAATTATTGGTGATTTGTTTTCACCTGATGATAATTTCCTGAATAATATTCAGAGGAATAAAATGAATATTACAATATACAAACTTATTATTTAATTCCTAATATTTCTTTAGATTTAGAAACTACATTTTCGACTGTAAATCCGAAATGTCTGAATAATTCATTATCGGGAGCGCTTGCTCCAAATGAATGCATAGCGATTACGTTTTTTTCATCACCGACGAATTCACACCAGCCTAATGATGAACCGGCTTCTACAGCTAAACGATTTTTAATTTCAGGAGGAAAAACTTCATCGCGGTATTTATTTGATTGCTGTTTGAATAATTCCCAGCTTGGCATACTCACGATTCTTGCATCGATATCATCTTTGATAAGAATTTTTTGCGCTTCCACAATCAATTGGACTTCAGAACCACTGGCAATTAAAATTATATCCGGTTTATTCTTTTTTTCTTTACGCAAAATATAAGCTCCTTTTAAAACTCCCCCGGCATTTGCATATAAAGTGCGGTCAAAGATTGGAACCTTTTGACGAGTAAGAACCAAAATTGTAGGACCTTCTTTTCGTGTCATTGTTACACGCCATGCATAAGCAGTTTCGTTTGCATCTGCCGGACGGATTACACACATATTCGGCATTGCTCTAAGTGATGCAAGTTGTTCAACAGGCTGGTGTGTCGGGCCGTCCTCTCCAAGCCCGATTGAATCGTGTGTCATAATATAAATCACAGGCAATTCCATTAAAGCAGCAAGTCTTATTGCAGGCCGGGCATAATCTGTGAAAATAAAAAATGTGGATGCAAAAGGAATAAGTCCTCCGTGCAGTAGCAGACCTGATGAAGCAGCACACATATTGAGTTCTCTTACACCCCAGGCAATGTTACGATTTTCATATTTTCCTTTTTCAAAATATCCCGATGATTTAATCAGTGTTTTTGTAGATGGTGATAAATCCCCGCTCCCGCCTATAATCCATGGAACATTCTTAGAAATTGAATTTAAAATTTTATTCGAAGCATCACGAGTTGCAATTGCACCATCATCAGGATTGAATGCAGGAATATCTTTATCCCATCCTTCGGGTAAGTCACCTTTTAAAGACATTTCAAGTTGTTTGGCAAGTTCGGGAAATAATTTTTTATATTCATTAAATTTTTCAATCCATTCAGATTGAATTTTTTTGCCTTTGTCTACAACCTCGTTCATATGGGTTAACACCTGTTCCGTCACATAAAATTTTTCATCTTCAGGCCAGCCATAAAATTTTTTTGCAAGTTTTATTTCGGCTTCACCCAAAGGGGAGCCGTGAGCTTCTGATGTATCGTGAGCATTCGGAGCGCCGTATGCGATGTGAGAACGGATAATAATGATGGAAGGTTTATCTTTTTCTTCAATTGCATTTTTAAATGCGGATGATAATAATTTTAAATCATTAGCATTATCGCCCAAATTTTGTACGTGCCAGTTGTAAGATTCAAATCTTTCCGAAACATTATCAGTATACGCAAGTTCGGTCGGACCTTCGATGCTGATATGATTATCATCATAAACCCAGATAAGTTTACCTAATCCGAGATGTCCCGCAAGAGAAGCAGCTTCGTGTGAAGCACCTTCCATAAAATCACCGTCACCGCAAAAAGCGTAAGTATGATGGTCAATAATATTAAATCCATCCTTATTATAAATGGAAGACAGATGAGCTTCTGCAATTGCCATCCCAACCGAATTCATTATTCCCTGCCCGAGCGGACCTGTTGTTGTTTCCACACCCGGAGTTACACGATATTCAGGATGACCGGGAGTTTTACTTCCCCACTGGCGGAAATTTTTAATATCTTCGAGAGAAATATCAAAACCTGTAAGGTGGAGAATTGAATAAAGTAACATAGATGCATGACCGTTTGATAAAATAAATCTGTCACGGTTAAACCAGGATGGATCTTCAGGATTGTATTTCATAAAGTGCCTCCATAATATATATGCTACGGGAGCTAATGCCATTGGAGTTCCGGGATGACCTGAGTTTGCTTTCTGGACTGCGTCCATAGATAAAGTGCGAATAGTATTTATGCATAGTTCCTCGATGGAAATCTTATCTGAATTGTTCATTTTTATTTTATAATATTAAAGATAAATAAATAGAAATAATTTATTTATAAGTGTTCGTCTTATTTATATAAACAATAAAAATGATAAAAAAATTTATATAAATGCAATCAAATTGTTATTAAATAAGAAATTTAAAATACAAATTAATACTAATTATTTATTCTAATATTTTCCCTGTCTTTCATCCATGATTTTATCCCAGGTTGGAAGAACCGATTTAATAAATTCATTTTTTGAATCATATATCTTCGGCATATCGAGTCCGATATATTGCTGGGCTTTTTCTTTAGTGGAAATATCCGGAATAACGGGAAAAGGTTTTCCCAATCGGGTCAGGATTTCCATTTCAAGTCCGATTGCAGTTTGAGATTTTTCTATTGAGGTTCCGAGAATCCTCGCACATTCAAGCGGAGCATGAAAACTTCCTCCATGTGAGGCGGAAACATAATCCCATCGCCATTGAGAATGTCTGATTAACTGCAATATCGGTTTCATCTGCTCATCAGTTGTCCCTGCATCCCAGCAGGCTTTTGCATAAATGTGAGCTTTAACGAGTCCATCGGTTGCGAGTTTTGATAGTTCGAAAATTTTATCCTGTCGTTCATAAACATTTTCCAAAAGTTCATTTTCACTAACCCTGTGACACACGACACAGGAACCGGATATATTTGCGAGCGGACTTTGAATTTTATGATTTGTAAATTTCACATTTCCCTGGCTTTTATATGGCATGTGACAATCTGCACAGGATACTCCCCTGTCAAAATGAATTCCCATTCTGAATAATTCATAATCCGGGTGTTGTGCTTTTAACATTGGTGCCCTGCTCAGAGGATGTACCCAATCAGTGAATTCAATTTCATCATAATATTTTTCTGCATCTTCAACTGAAAAACCTTTGTCCCATGGAAAAGTCAGATATTTATCTTCTTTACCATTAAAAAAATATTCAACATGACATTGAGCGCAAACAAGAGAGCGCATTTCCTGATGTGTGGCATTTGTAATATCCTTGCCCTGTCTCTTGAAAGCTTCAATCAGAGCAGGTCTTGTAATATGCAGATTCAAAGTTTTGTTGTCATGACAATCCTGACAACCTATTGGATTTGCAATTTCAGGTCCCATATCTTTCCAGGGAGTTTTATAAAATTGCGCAATTCCGATTTTATTCATCATTCTCGGAACGTCAGTACTTTTACAGGTCCAGCATGTTGCAGGTTGAGGCACATCAGTTCTCAGTGTTTTCCGGATATCATTTACGGCAAGATAATGGCCACGTCCCTGATTATATTCTCTTGAAAACGCATAACCGTCCCACAGAATTACAAGATTCGGATATCTTGACAGCATATCAATAGTCGCTGAGCCTCCGTGTTTACTTGCAAATGAAGTATCCATCGTACTTTTGTAAGTTTCAAATTCCCTTGGATAATTCTTTCCCCAAATTTCATTTCGTGGTTCCATATCTGCAATCGGTGTTACGACCTGCTGAACCAGGTTTGCTTCAGTCCGCCTTTCTATAATGGAACTTGCAAAAAGACTGATTAAAAAAACTATAATAATCGTGAAAATATAAAGCACCCAGCCGAACCAGGGTTTAGATTTAATTAAATCTGAAATACTTTTCATTTTATTATTTGTAATTATTTAAATATTTAAAAATTAAAATATAGAATTATCTTTTTTCTTTTAATAAAATAGTTTTCATCCAATCGGGAATAATCGGTGAAATATTATTTACCTGCGCATTTGGAGCTGATGAAAGACTGTTCACTTTTCCATGTGGTGTTTCCCTGTGACAGTCCCAGCACAATCTTTCATTCTCTTCATCCTCTTTCCCGCCATTCATAATTGCTTCAAAAGTTTCATGATAACTCAACAGCCCTTCATGGCAACGTTCGCAATTTTCCTGTACAACTTTTTTCCCTGCCTCTTTTATCCGTATCACCTGTGGTTCAAGTCTGAACGTAAATATGGTTGAATGCCTTAAACCATCTTTCGCTTTAAAATAATATTTATTTAAAAAATTATCGTGCGGCACATGACAGTCATTACAATTCGCAACACGGGCATGCGAACTATGCTGCCATGAATCGAACTGGGAATACATCACGTGACAATTTATACAGGTCGCGGGCTGGTCTGAGAGATAAGAAGTTGCTTTACTTATATAGAATATAAAAAAGAGTAATCCCACCAAAATACCTGAAGTAACAAATTCAGGAAGTCTCCATTTATCAGGAGGATTGAGATGGCGCAATAATTTCTTTATAATTTCCAATTTAGAATTCTGAAATAGTAGTTTTTAATTTTAAAAAAACTATATCATAATTGCGTATAACAATTGTTCGGATTGAGCAGAATAATTTTCTTCCAAAAATACGTAGAATTTTAAACTATAACTTTGCCTCAAGTCAAAATTCTGAGAACTGTTGAATTACTTTATAAAAACTTTTAAAACTAATTTTTATTACCGTCTTCTCGCAGGTTGATTGCCATCGTCCTTTACTTTTTTATGTGTTTCGGGAACTACTGCTTTCCCCTGACGATTAGAATTATTATCGTTTTTATCTGATGAAGAATTAATAATATTTTGTTTCTTATCATCAGTTATGATATTATCATTTTCCAATGAAAGAGCTTTATAAAAATCAACTCTTCCATATCCCATGTATTGATCCCATCCCGGATTATCTTCACTGGAATCACCAACCAAATCCGCTGATGTTGAAGTTATAATATTTTTTAGCTCCTCAACTGTCCTTGAAGGTTTTTGCGAAAGAAGTAAAGAAGCCAGGCCGCTAACTATTGCTGTTGCCTGCGATGTTCCACTCCAATATAAATCAAAATTATTTACATCATTGTAATCGATACCATAAATTTTATTCCCCGGCGCAACAACTGAAATGTGTTTACCCCAGCAGCTACCTCCACCCCATGTAAATCTTTTGCATCTCTTATCATCTGAATCGGTTGCCCCGACGGCGAATACACCATCAAATGCTGCAGGATAATAATCGGAATTATTTGCTTTATTCATCATTGCTGCCGCTACAAACACTCCTTTTTTTAATGCATAATCAATTCCGGCTTTTAAAGTTTTAGAATAATCCGCACCACCTTCACTCATATTAATTACTCTTGCTCCGTTATCTGCTGCATATTTTAATGACTTCGCCCACCATTCATATTCACCGCTATTATCATCATTTAAATTTTTACAGTCCATCAGCCTGCATTTACCGTTTATACCTGCAAATCCAAAATTATTATTTGTCTTTGCTCCAATCACTGTTGCAATATTTGTACCGTGACCGAATCCATCCCTGTTATTATTATCATCATATGCAAAATCCCATCCTTTATAATCGTCAACATATCCATTGTGGTCATCATCAATTTCATTATTGGGAATTTCTTTAGTATTTACCCATAATCTTCCTTTAATGTCAGGACTATCGTCATTGATTCCGGAATCAAGAATAGCAACAATTATATTTTCACTTCCCTGTTCAATATCTGAAGCTTTAACATAACTTACATCAGCTCCGATTTTTCCGAATCCTCCCGTTGTTGGTTTTATTGTTCCATCGTTTCGTAAATACCACTGTCTGTAGAAATAAGAGTCATTCGGCATCATCGACCCTACTTCCGGCAATAAGTATTTATCTGTACCTTTTTCTCCGGCTGAAAAGCCAATATAATTTGGTTCACCGAATTCGATGTTCTCGTCTGAATTATAATCGTTAGAAATTTCCAATATATCCGCATTTTTAACATCAGTATAAAATACATAAATCCGTGACATACCAAGTTCTTCAAATAATTTCTTATCACCATTATTGAGCTCGAATAATCTTTTAATTTTTGTTATTTTATATTTGTTATTTTTATAATCAATCGACGGAATACCTGTTTTTACAGATACTTCTGAAGTCGCTTCGGAAATTGCCAGTTGCTTTTTTGTCTGAACAAAAAATTTATTTTTAGTATATAACGAAACGGTTTTTATTTCCTCCGTATAAGATTTAAAATTTATAAGAAGAAAAAATAAAATAAAAAATGGTATAAACAGATACTTTATTAACTTTTTCAATTTAATTTTTTTTTATTTGCTTTAATTTATACTTCTTTTTAATAAAATTATATATCAAAATTAACACAAAATATCAATAGAGAGTTCATTTCTGAAAATTGATAAATATGTATATCTTTTATTATTTAAAATAATATATTATATTAGGTTATAAAATAATACGCCTATGAAAAAAATCACATTTTTACTGCTTATATTTATATTCAGTTTCGGTTCACTTAGTTCCCAGTGGATAATACAACAAAGCCAGGTTTCAAACGGTATGTTTGGTGTATCTTATATAAATAATCTGACAGGTATGGCTGTCGGAGAACAAGGGAAAATATTAAAAACCGATGATGGTGGTTATTCCTGGTATCCTGTTCTAACAAATCAGGGATATTATCTGTCTGCAATTAAATTTTTAGATCAAAATACTGCTTATGCCGTTGGTTCATCAGGAACTATTATTAAAACGACTGACGGAGGAGCAAGCTGGAACTTCCAGGTTGCAGGTACCGGTAATACTTTTAAGTGTTTACAATTTATAGATGTTAATACCGGATATTGCGCAGGTTTAGTCGGGTCAGTTTACAAAACGACTAATGGCGGAGCAAATTGGATTAACCAGCCTTCTGTACAACTTTCTATGAGTGCAATGTATTTTTTTAATGCCAATACAGGCATAATATGCGGTACAGCTGGTAATTATTATAAAACAACAAACGGCGGAGCAAATTGGATTCCAAAATTAGTCGGACCCGGAGTCGATTTGCAGGCGATGAGTTTTCTAAACAGCAATACGGGTGTTATAGTCGGAAATGCCGGAACTATATTAACTACATCTAATGGTGGAAATTCGTGGACTACAAAAACTACCAGTCTGAATGTAACTTTATTTGGAGTGAGTTTCGGAAACATAAGCAGAGTTACGGCAGTCGGTGGAAGCGGTACGATTGTTACTTCAGCCGATAACGGTCAGACCTGGGGAGTACAAAATTCCGGTACTTATTCTATTCTTTATGCTGTAAATTTTGTTGACGATAATTACGGATGCGCTGTGGGAGAAGCCGGGACAATATTGACAACAGAAAATGGCGGTGGAGTTTATATTAAAAACATCAGCACTGAAATTCCCGGACAATATTATCTGGGTCAAAATTACCCTAATCCGTTTAATCCGAATACAAGTATTATTTTCAAAGTAAGAGATTCGAAATTCATTCAGCTGAAGGTATATGATATTCTCGGGAAAGAACTTTTAACTCTCGTGGACAAAAAACTCGCACCGGGAACATATGAGATAAGTTTTGATGGTAGTAAATTATCAAGCGGTACATATTTTTACAGGTTGTCTGCTGATAATTATGTTGATACGAAAAAAATGTTATTAATAAAATAGAATCATCAAAATAATTTTAATTTTAGTTTATTTTGATTTTTTTATTTGAATTTTTATAAGTTATAATAAACGTTTAATATTTTTATATATGAAAACCGTTATAGTTTTAATTTTTTCATTTCTGTTTTTTTGCAGTGAACTTTTTGCTGAAAACTGGGTGCAGGTTCCGAGTGGATTTAATGTTGTGTTCTATGGCGTTTCATTTTCGAAATCCAACCCCAATATAGGATTTGCAGTAGGAGAAGCAGGAACAATTCTCGGGACGTATGATGGCGGAAGTACGTGGTGGACATCTAATTCCAATGTTGCATATTGGTTTCAATCAGTTTCTACCATAGATAACAATAACGCATTTGCTGTGGGCTTCGACCCGTATAACGGTTATGCAAAAATTTTCAGAACAACAACAGGCGGAACTTATTGGGACGCTCTATGGGGAAATGTATATACTACATTAAACTCCGTTTCTTTCAGTGACCCGTTGCATGGGACGGCTGTCGGGAGATTCGGTACTACAATAAGAACAACAGACGGAGGAGTAAACTGGAATCCGCAGACAGCTTCATCTTATGACCTTCAGGGAGTTTGTTTTATTAATAATAATACAGGCTGGATTGTCGGGTCGCTCGGTACTATCCGAAAGACAACAAATGGAGGTATGAACTGGCTGAATCAACAAAGTCCTGATACAAATAAATTATTTTGTGTGTCCTTTTATAATGATTTATACGGTTCCGCTGTCGGCGCAGATGGTATAATTATTAACACAACCGATGGCGGTTTTACCTGGCGAAGATGCAGCGCCAATGTTGTAGTTGCCTTGAACGGCGTCTCACAAACAAGCAGGTATAATATTACCGTTGTAGGAAATATGGGTACTATCCTGCGTTCAAATGACGGCGGAAACAGTTTTCATATTCAGCCTATTAATAATCCCAATTTAACATTATATAGCGTTTGTTTTATGACAGCATTAAAAGGTGTTGCCGTCGGTGGTTCAGGTTATATATTAAAGACGACAAATGCAGGGGGAGACAGTAACTCAGTCATAGGAATACATAACATTGGAACACAATTCCCCGACCATTTTATTTTATATCAGAATTATCCGAATCCGTTTAACCCTTCGACTTCGATTAAGTTTTCGATAGATAAAAATTCGTTTGTCACCTTAAGAGTTTTCAATATACTCGGTCAGGAAATAAAAACAATCGTAAATAATTATTTAAATTCCGGTACTTATGAATATAATTTTAACGGCCGAAATCTTTCATCGGGAATTTACTTTTATAATCTGAGAACTAACGAAGGCAGTCAGACAAAACGAATGTTTTTAGCAAAATAAATATATTATCTTTTTCGTACTTAATAAAATAAAACAATATTAAATATATCATTACTGATTAATAAATTTTTTGAATCAGGATAATTATTTGAATTAAGAATTTACTTACTTTCCATTTTTTTAAATGAAGATTAAAATCTTTACAAATAAAATAATTTATTAATCAGATTAAATTACAAGCCATGGGAGAAGATTATTCGAATCTATCAAAATCAATTGCAGAAAATAAGCAAATCATTTATCCGGGTGCCCGAAAACAAAGTTCACGTTCAGGTTGTTTAACAGTATTTTTTGGAATACTGATAATAGCAGTTCTTGGTGTTATTACATTTTTATTTATTTATCCTTCTCTTACTCCGAATAAAATCAGGGGCAGCTATATGGATGCAGTCGTTGTCCCGGATAGCAACAATGCCGATAAATTGTGGATTCTGACGGATGGTTCATTTTCTTATATATCGGAAAAGAAAAGTGCCGGTTATCATTCAGTCGGCAGAAAAGGACTGTTCTGCAAAACCTGGTTTTATTTGTATGACCCTGCAACAAATAAAGTTTTAAAAAAAATTAAAACTCCGCTCGACGAATTACCTCCGCCGACAAAATTATTTTATATAAATAACATGATATGGAAAGTTTACGGAGATTGGACGGGCTATGAGCCGGGCATATTTGTTTATGACCCAAAAAACGGCGAAGAGATTTTAAATACAAAAAACTTCATTGATAAATATCCCGAACTTCAGAGCGGTCTCAGTAAAATGAGAATAGATGAAAATCCTGTAAGCCTTCATTTTGAAACCAAAGACGGACAGAAACCCGTTTTCGATATCGCAGAAGATAAATTGTATAAAGATGAAAGTGAATATCAGAAAACAATCAGAAATGATGTTAAGGAAATTACAGTTTTCGCTTTGGGTCCCGAAAAAAGCGGTGAAACATCCCGTAAGAAATTGTTTAGGGTTACAGGTCCCGAATCGGAATTAGGAAAAAAAGAAATTTCAGAAAATTATCTTACAGATCCTAATACTTTGAAATTTTTTGCAAAATCGGAAGCCGAACAAATCTTAAAAGATAAATATTTTTTATTAGGAACCATTCTGTTCCAGGATGCTGAATGTTGTATTATCTTTCATCAAACACAACTCGGAAAAAATTCAGACAGATTATTATCCTGTATAGATAAAACAGGAAATATGTTGTGGACATGTTCTACAAAGGACGTTTTATATTCGAATCTTGCTGCTTCAGAAAGCGACTCTTTTTCAGATATGTTCTTTATTAAAAGCAAGGTTCACGCTTCCCGTACAGGTAACATGGTACTGTTCAAATATGATTCCGAAGGAGTTATAGGATTCGATTACAAATCAGGAAAAAAGTTATTTGATTTGTGATCGGAATTATTCTGATTAATATTTAAAAAATGCAGCAAAATATTATTAACGGAAATTTAATACGGAGGAAAAATGGGTGAAGATTATTCAAATCTTCAACAAGCTTTACAGCAAAGAATGCAATCTCAGACTCCATTAAAACCTACAGGACCAAAAAGTAATTTAGGATGTATAATGTTAATTCTTGGTATCTTTGTTTGCCTCGCCGCCGGATTAATAGCATATTTTTTATTTTCGTCGGAAAAAGAAAATGTTTCCAATAGTTCACCGGATAAAAAAAGATATTTAACTGAAAAAAAATCAACCGTCAAAAACTCCTTAACCGGAACATTCGTGGATGCCGTTATTATTCCAAAGGAAAACGGAGATATGAATTTATGTATTCTGACGAATGAAACCGATGATTCGAAATACATAGTTAACAGATATATTTATGACCCCAAAGAAGAACAAATACTTTACAGCTTTCAGAACAAATTTAACAGTTACCCTCCAACTTTAAAATTATTTTACATTAACAAAGAAATACTTGTGGTACAAGGTGAATCATCAGGAATAGAACCCGGTATAAGCACATTTAATCCGGAAAACGGTAATGAAATCCTGAACGCTGAAAATTATATCAGCCAGTATCCCGACTTAAAGAGCGGTATGAGCAGATTATATGTCCGCGAAGATCCGTTAAGACTCGATATTGAAACCAAAGACGGATTAAAAACCACACTTGACGTCATTAATAAAAAAGCGTACAGGAACTATTCGGACTATACTAATTCCTTTAAAAATAATAATCAAAAAGTAGAAATATTTGCGCTTGGAAACGAACGAAGCGGTGAAGATAAAAGAAAAAAATTATTTCTCGTTTCCGGAACTAAAGCAAATCTATGGGATAAAAACATCCCCGAATATTATTTTTCAGATAATAGCACACTCAGGCTAATGAAGAATTCGGTAGCTAAAGTTCTCCTGAAAGACGATATTTTTCTTGAAGGTGTTTTAATATACCAGGATGATGAGTGCTGCTTAATTTTCCATCAAAGCCAGGTCGGAAAAAACGCAGAAAGACTTTTATCATGTGTTAATATTGACGGAGAAATGCTCTGGACTGTTTCTACAGAGAATGTTCTTTTTCCGAAACTTAAAGCTACCGATAAAGACGCAGTTTCAGAAATGTTTTTCATTAAACACGATGTAAGTGCTTCACGTCAGAATGATATGATTTTATTTAAATATGTAAGATTTGGATTGATGGTTTTTGATTATGAATCAGGAAAGAAAATTTACGAAATAAAGCTGTGAGTTTAAAGTTAGAAAGTTAAAAGGTTAAAAAGTTTGAAGGTTAAAAGGTTACAAATTAAGATTAAGATTAATTTATAATATAAGTTTATTTTAAATATAGAAAAAACGTTCTCAAATTTTATTCTGAGAACGCTTTATTAATTTTGTTACAAACTTATTATTATTTTACCAACAGCATTTTTTTAACATCAGCAAAACCATTCGCTTCAAGTCTGTACAAATAAACACCTGAAGATAAATTCGTACCTTCAAAATTCACCGTATAGTCCCCTGCCGAAAGTTTTTGATTAACGAGAGTATTCACGAGCTTACCTGTAACATCATAAACCTTCAGTGAAACAAATCCTACATCTTTTATTAAGAACCTAATATTAGAATTCGGATTAAACGGATTCGGATAATTATTAAATAATTTGTATTCATTTGGAATATTTGAGATGTTCGAGGTAATTGATGTCGTTCCGACCGTAAATGTAAATCTTGTCGGTGGAGCAGTAGAACCCGGTGGATTTATTCCGCTTCCACCTGTTGGCAAAGTTGATGCTAACGGATTCGGTAAAGCAATATCCTGCGCAGCAAAATAATATTCTACTTTAGTACCAAGTGTGCTTCCCGTAATCTGAAAAGAAAAAGTATCTATATTTACAACAGTAAAATTAGCCGATGTATAAGCAGTCCAGTTTATTCCATTGTTTGTGGTTTTTCTGAAATATATTCTCGGTGCTTCACCGCTTCTTGTATATCTTATAATTCCGTTATCAAAAACTCTCGCTTTAAATGTTAATACACCAGTATTCGTTGTAGATGTAAAAGGCTGAGTATGTAAAATAGTCGGCGGAGTAACATCAAGTTTCCTTGCCGAGTCAACGGATTGTTGTGCATCGATTATTCCCCATCCGATAGTGTTATTAGGATTTGCATTATTACTCGCAAATTTTCTTAATATTCCCCTTACCTGCAAAGGAGTAAGATTTTTGTTTGCACAAAGCATCAAAGCACATACACCTGCATTTAACGGACAGGAATAAGATGTACCACTTCCAAATGTATCCCAGCTATTCGTTCCATAAGCAACTTTATTTCCTTCTCCCAAAGTCATAACATCCGGTTTAATTCTCGCCGGTACATCGGTTGTAGGTCCAACCGAACTGAAACTTGACCAAGAACCCGATGTTCCAACTGAACCTACTGTGATAATACTATCTGCGTCTGCGGGTCCATTTAAAGTATTAACAGTGTCATAACCATTATTACCTGCTGAATTACTAACAACAATCCCTTTATGAGATGCCAATACAGCAGCGAGCGTAACGGGCATGGTATGTCCGTTCATATCATGCCAGGTATAACTCGGATAAGGTGTGTTAAATTCTAAATAGCCTAAAGAACTTGTTATTACATCAGCACCAAGACTATCCACCCAGGCAGCTGCTGCAGCCCAATAATCCATTTCAAATCCAAAATCACACGGAGACGGCAAATAAACACAAGTATCTACCTCAGTTCTGCAAAGAACAAATGTCGAATTAAATGCGGGACCAATCTCGTTTCCGGGCGAATAACCGCCAACCAATGATAATGTTGCCTCACCATGATCATGTTGAGTGAGATTCACAGTATCACCCGTTTGAAAATCTCTCTTTTTATAAATTTTCATAGGGAAAGTTGTAAATGCAGGATGAATCAAAGACGTATAACCAGCATCAAAATGACCTATCATTATGCCCTGTCCAAAAACTCCTATATCATGGACAAGATTCACTTTAATTTGTGTAATCTGTGTTGCACTAACGCCGGTACCGTAGTTTAATGAATCCACCATTGGATGGTCTTTCCCTATTGATACATTACTCTTATTAGAATTTTCTTCAGGATGTTCTTTACTTTTTTTCATTCTTTCAACAAGTTCAATATTCCTGACAAAATCAAAATCTGCAATCTGATATAACTGGTCTTTAGTCACTTCGACAGAAACTGAATTTAACCATTTTATCTCATGCCTGACTTTTAATGTTTTAGAAGATATTTCACCGAGATAACCTTTAAAAACAGGAACATCGGTCATATCAACAAGCTGACCTGCAGGCAATACTTTCGCCCGCCTGTCAAGAGAACGCTGAGTTACCAGACTTAAAGGATTAGCCAGCCATTTTTCGGCATCCGGTCCTTTATCTTTAAAATAAACATAAACTATAAAATTTGTATTTGAATTTTTTTCAATTTCTTTTTTTAAGAAAGGTCCGAATTTATCAGTGCCGGGTTTTGAAGCAATAAAAATGGAAATAATTATTCCGGCTAAGAAAAACAAAGTAAAGTATTTTTTCATAACAATAATTGATTTTAATATCTTTATATAAATATATCGGTGTTTTTAAAAAAACAAAAAAAATGTTCTCATTATTAATAATGAGAACATAAAATAATTAAATAAAATTAAATCTTTTCCTTTATTTTATCAGCATCATTTTTTTTACGTCAGTAAATCCATTTGATTCAATCCTATAGAAATATATACCGGAAGCAATGTCTGTTCCATTCAATTTTGTAGTATAATCTCCTGCCGAAAGTTTTTCATTCACAAGTGTTGAGACAAGCTTACCCGTAATATCATATACCTTTAATGTTACAATCCCTGCATCTTTGATTAAAAATCTGATATTTGTTTCAGGGTTAAACGGATTCGGATAATTATCAAACAATTTATATTCATCAGGTATATTTGTGCTGTTTGATGTAACTGATGTCGCACCGACTGTAAATGTAAACCTTGTTGGTGGAGCAGTAGAACCCGGAGGATTTATTCCGCTTCCGCCTGCCGGCAATGTAGCAGCCAACGGGTTTGGAAGAGCAATATCCTGTGCCGCTAAATAATATTCTACTTTAGTGCCAAGTGTGCTGCCTGTAATCTGAAAAGAAAAAGTGTCTAAAGTTACTGCTGTAAAATTAGCTGAAGTGTAAGCAGTCCAGTTTATTCCATTGTTTGTGGTTTTTCTGAAATATATTCTCGGAGCTTCACCGCTTCTTGTATACCTTATAATTCCGTTATCAAATACTCTCGCTTTAAAAGTTAATACTCCTGTATTCGTTGTGGATGTGAAAGGCTGAGTGTGAACGATTGTCGGAGCAGTAACATCAAGTTTACGTGCTGAGTCTACAGATTGCTGTGCATCGATAATGCCCCAGCCATAAGTATTATTTGGATTTGCATAATTGTTAGCGAATTTTCTTAAAATCCCTCTGACCTGTAATGGTGTTAGATTTTTATTTGCAGCTAAAACAAGTGCACAAACACCGGCTGTCAAAGGACAGGAAAACGATGTTCCGGAACCGTTCTCATAAGTATTCGTGCCATCGGGTGTTGCTACATAATTGTTTGAGCCCATTGCATCAACATCAGGTTTTATTCGGGGAGGAGTATCAGTTGTCGGTCCCTGAGAACTGAAAGATGCAATTGTCCCGGAAGAAGTTACAGCTCCGACTGTTATAATACTATCCGCATCTGCCGGACCGTTTAAAGTATTAATGGTTCCGCCGTTGCCATTATTTCCGGCTGAATTACAAACTACAATTCCATGGTGAGCAGCCAACGCAGCAGCTTTTGTTACAACTAATGTGTGACCATTCATGTCCAGATATGTATAACCCGGATACGGAGAATCAAAAGCTAAATACCCGAGAGAACTCGTTATAACATCGGCGCCGAGACTATCAGCCCATTGTGCAGCAGCAGACCAATTATCCATTTCAATAGGTCTTTCAAATGTATCAACTTCAGTACGTGCTACAATAAATATGGATTTGAAAGCCGGTCCAACTAATGTTCCGGGTTTATAAGCACCAACGAGTGACATAGTATTCGTTCCGTGTGATGATGACGTACCAACACTATATGCATTATTGATATGAAGCTGAAAATCATATTGTCTGAAAACATTCGTAGGCAGTGTTGTAAAGACCTGATGGTTCTGACCTCTAAAACCGTTGTCAAAACTTGCAATCATAACTCCCTGCCCAAAATCACCTATATCATGAACGAGATTGACTTTAATCTGTGTAATTTGAGTAAGAGCGGAACCTGTGCCATAACTCAAAGAATCTACTTGCGGACTGGTGATTGGAATATCATCATTTGAGGATTCTTTTAATTCGACGTTGTCATTACGTTTATAAAAAGTTTCCACCAATTCAATATTATCAACATATTCTTTTTCAGCCAGTAAATACAATTGATCTTTTGTAACTTCGGCTGATACTGCATTAAACCATTTTAATTGTTGCCTTATTGTTATTCCGTAAGAACTAAGATCATTAAAATATTCACTATAGATAGGGACATCGCACATTTCAACGAGTTGCCCCGCAGGTAATACTTTAGCCCTTCTATCAAGAGAACGTTGAGTAACAAGGCTTAAAGGATTTGAAAGTCTGTTTGAAGCATCAGATCCTTTATCTTTAAGATAAATATAAACTATATAATTGGAATTAGAATTTATTTTATTATCTAAAGTCCATTTTAAAAACGGCCCGAATTTACTGGTTTCGGGTCTTGAAGCCATTATTGTGGTTACAATTATTATCGCTAAAATTGTAAATGTAAAATATTTTTTCATAGTATTAAAAATTTTTGATATATCTTTTAATTTATATAGAATTATATTAATAAAATATAACAATAATTTGTTAAATTCGGGAATTGTTACAATTAGTTACAAATAAAATTTGATTATTTTCAAAATAAATTTAAAAAATGTATAAAAAAACCCCGTCAAAATAATTATTATTCTGACGGGGGTTTGTAATTATTTAATAATTTTTTTATTTTATCAGCATCATTTTTTTCGAATCAACAAAATTTCCGGTTTCGATTCTGTAGAGATATACTCCCGAAGATAAACTTGCTCCATCGAATTTTACAGTATAATCACCTGCAAATAATTTTTGATTAACAAGAACATTTACAAACCTGCCTGTAATATCATATACTTTTATTGATACAAATCCATCATCTTTAATTAAAAATCTTATACTCGTTTCGGGATTAAATGGGTTCGGATAATTCTCAAACAATTTATAAATTTCCGGAATATTCATATTATTGGAAATAACCGATATAGTTCCAACCGTAAAAGCGAATCTTGTAGGAGGTGCGGTGCTACCGGGAGGATTTATCCCGCTTCCGCCCGCCGGTAAAGTCGATGCAAGCGCATTCGGCAGAGCTATATCCTGTGCCGCAAAATAATATTCAACCTGAGTATTCAACGCACTTCCGGGAATCTGAAAATAAAAAGTGTCAATGTTTAATGAAGTGAAATTGGCAGAAGTATAACCGCTCCACCCGCTGCCGGTATTTTTTCTGAAATATATTCTTGGTGCTTCACCGCTTCTTGTGTAACGTATAATTCCATTATCGAAAATCCTTGCTTTCATAGTAATCGTACCAGTGTTCGGGTTTTGAGTAAAAGGTTGAGTATGCAAAATTGTAGGCGGAATATTATCGAGCTTCCGGGCAGAATCAACTGAAAGCTGAGCGTTTATTATTCCCCATCCATATGTATTATTAGGACTATTAGAATTGTTTGCAAATTTTCTCAGAATCCCCCTCACCTGAAGCGGAGTTAAATTTTTATTTGCCGATAAAATTAGTGCACAAACTCCGGCAGTTAAGGGACAGGAAAATGATGTTCCCGAACCATTTGAATATGAATTTGTTGCACCCGGTACAGCAACATAATTATTTTCTCCCATTGCACAAACATCCGGTTTAATTCTCGCAGGAACATCGGTTGTGGGTCCCTGTGAACTGAAATATGTAATCGTACCTGTTGCATCGACTGCACCTATGGTATTAATACTATCTGCATCAGCAGGTCCGTTTAAAGTATTAATAGTTCCGCCATTTCCATTATTACCGGCGGAATTACAAACTATTATACCGTGATGAGCCGCTAACACTGCTGATAAAGTAACCGGCATTGTGTGACCGTTCATATCAAGATAAGTATATCCCGGATAAGGAGAATCGAATACCAAATATCCGAGTGAACATGTTATTACATCAGCGCCAAGACTATCTGCCCACTGTGAAGCGGCAGACCAGTTATCCATTTCTATAGGTCTTTCAAATGAATCGACTTCTGTTCTTGCAACTATAAACATCGATTTAAAAGCAGGACCAATCATTTGTCCGGGTTTATAACCTGATACAAGAGACATAGTTTCCGTTCCATGAGAAGCAGTCGTACTATATGCATTCGGTATGTGCAATTGAAAATCATATTGTCTCAAAAGGTTCAAAGGTAATGTTGTAAAAACCTCATGATTTTGTCCGATGAAACCATCGTCAAAACTTGCTACCATAACACCCTGCCCGAATACTCCTGCATTATGAACATCATTAACATGTATCTGACTAATCTGTGTAATTCCATTTCCATAATCTAATGAATCGGTTAAAGGACTGTGATTTGGAATATTATTTTTAAGTTGTAATTTTGATTCGACATCGTTTGCATGTTTTATATAAGTTTCGACAAGTTCAATGCTGTTTACACAATCCATATCATCTAACTTATATAATTGCTCACGTGTAGCTTCTACCGATACTGCGTTAAACCATTTCAATGCATTCCTTACTTTAATTACTTTTGTAGCTACTTCATTTAAATAATTCGCATAAACAGGAACGTCGGACATTTCCACCAGTTGTCCGGACGGCATGACTTTCATGCGTCTGTCGAGTGAGCGCTGAGTAACCAAACTTAAAGGATTTAAAAGCATTTTATCAGCTTCCGGTCCTTTGTCTTTTAAATAAACATAAACTGTATAAATTGATTTTGGATTGTTCTCAACCGACCATTTTAAGCGCGGTCCGAATTTATCTGAATTTGATTTTGAAGCAATAAGCATAGAAATTACTATTGCAGATAACAGGAAGAACATTAAATATTTTTTCATTGTAATAAATAATTATTTGTCATTCAAATTAATATGAAAAATATTAATAAAATACACATTCTTTTTTCATAATCTAATTAAACCGTGTAAATTAATGTAAAGTTCTATTTAAGTGATAAGAAATATTAATCTGTTCATATTAAATCAACAAAATTAATATAAATTAAATAATATAATAGTTTAAAAGAGGCTATTCATAGGTTAATAACAATTTATTCCTGTTTGCTTCCGTATCATAATATAAATGCCACTCCTTTACCAAATCATTTTCTATGACGACAGACCAGATTGCAGGGTCAAAAGAATTTTCCTTTGACCAATATGCAAATCCTGTTATAAACACTTGATTATTTTTTGATTCAATTTTATTAAACGTATTTTTATAATCAGGGAATGCTTTAAAAAAACTTTTCCAGGCTTCAATCATGTTTTCTTTTGAAGTTAAAACATTCTCTTCCCTTTCGATAAAAGTATGGTCTTCGGTCATCAAAGATGATAGTCCGTCTAAATCTTGTTTATTAATGCATTCATTAAATTGTAAAGCAATTAACTTCGGATCTCTTTTATTCATTTATTATAGCTTTTATTTAAAAAAAATCTCAATTTACAAAGCTTTAACTTTATAAATTGAGATTTGAAAAAATTTAAATAATTCTTATTTAATAAGCATCATTTTCTTTGTTTCGGAATAATTACCTGCTGTCAGTTTATAAAAATAAACTCCGCTTGGTAATTGATTAGCATTAAACTGAACTTCGTAAATACCCGGTTGCATTTTATTATTTACAAGCGTCGCTATTTCATTACCGAGAATATTATAAACTTTTAATTTAACATCAACTGTGTTTCTTTGCGTCGAAGCAGTAATTTGAAATTTAATTTTTGTGCCCGGATTAAACGGATTCGGATAATTCTGGAATAATTTATACTCAGAAGGTCTTGAATTTTCATTTCCGGAAACACCTGTAATATAATTTCCGCCTCCGTTATATGTTTTCAATATTGTACCGTTTTCTCCGAAAATCAAACCTGTGTTTGCATTGAAAAATTTTACGGCATACATATTGTTACCAGTCGGAAAATCCAATCCATTCCATAGGTTTCCTCCGTCAGTTGTTTTATATACGAATCCTCCATCGTCATAACCAGCATTTCCTGTAATTATTCCCGTATTTGCGTTAATAAAATCGATTCCATATGTCGAATTATTATTCAGTACTTTATTCCAGGTATCTCCGCCATCGGTAGTTTTTAATACTCCCAAACCTGTACAATAACCTATATTCTCATCAATGAATTTTAATTTATATGCGGCTACCGGATTTGCAACGATAGCCCAGGTTAAACCGCTGTCAGTAGTTCTCAAAATTTTACCCAGATTTAATCCTGAGGATCCTGTTGCAAATGCTGTTGTAGTATTTTTTATAGTAATTGAACCAAAGCTATAATAGAGTGAGTTATCGACCATGTTCCAGCTATTACCTCCATCAGAAGTTCTGTAAATTTCTCCTGACTCAGTTGCTAATAACCCGGTTAATTCATCGAAAAATTTAATACATTTGAATCCGGAACTGCCGAATGAATTAGATATATTCCAGCTTGAACCTCCATCTATGCTTTTAAGTAAAATACCTGGATAACCTGCTCCTGCAATAAAACCTGTATTGGCGTTAATAAAATCAATGTCATAAAACTGAGAAGTAGATGGACTTAATATTTTTGTCCATGATTCACCATTGTCAGTTGTTTTTTTAATCATTGCATTAGCACCAACAACAAAACCGGTGTTATCATTTAAAAAATAATAATTATAAAGAACATCACTTGCTGAACCACTTCCGCTCCTTTCAGTATAACAACCCCACTCATCCTGTGCATTCGAACATTTGTAAATTAAATTATCCCAGCTTAATATATATCCGTCGGTGAAATTTTGAAATTTCATATCCATCGAGCCATAAACAGGTATATCTCTTTCACTCCATGTATAACCACCATCGGTCGTTGACACAAAATCATTTGCATCATAAGTAGCATAAATCCTGAGGTCATTCAAGATATACACATTTCTTAATGTTCCCTTATACGTATTACCCATTTGTGACCAATTTAATCCCTGGTTTGTAGTTTTATAGAAATTGTTGTTGCAGGTAAAATAACCTGTTGTCGAATTCAAAAATCTCATATTCTGAATATAACCTGTAGAAATAGAAAAAACCTGAGACCAGTTTACGCCCCCATTAGTTGTCATAATAATTCCGATATCATAGTCATTCGGACCTTTAATTTTTTGGTCTCCATTGGCTATAAATCCGATATTAGGAGAAACAAATTCAATATCTTCGAGTGAAGCGGCAGAATTATAAAAAACATTCGTCCAGTTAGCACCTAAATTTGTTGTTTTTAAAACAGAATTTCCGCCTGCAATAACGTAGCCCGTAATAGAACTTCTGAAATCAATACCCCGAATTTCAGTGTAGTATAGATGAAAATCATATAACACACTCCAGTTTTTTCCATAGTCTACAGTTTTTATTAATTTCGCATCTGATGTCCCTACAAAATAAGTACTCTGGTTAAAAATAAAATACGAATCAAACCTGCCTGTCAGTCCGGATGTTTTATTACTGACATTCCAATTAACACCCCCGTTAGTAGAACTTATAAATGTACCATATTCTCCCATACCATATATGATTCCTGAAGGTACGACGAAAATATGTTCAATATTATTCCCCTGCGGATACGGAGCCTTCCAGTACCAGCCTGATTGCGAAAAGCAATTCGATGAAAACAGAAAATAAAAAGCAAACAGTAAAATTAGCTTTTTCATAATCGTATAATTAAATCGTTAATTAATTTCCAATAAATGGTTTTTTTTAAGAACTTTTTATATTTATATATTATCCTGATATCTTAGCATAGCTTCATCAAGGGTTATTTAAATTATCATGTATTAAATTATATTTTAAAATATTTGAATCTGTTACTTGTAAAAAAAAAATTATAAAATTGTTATTATTGAGAATGATTTTAATTATTAAATTTAGATTACAGTATTTGATTTGTTTTATTAAATCTGACCTGAAATGAGAGTAATAATTATTCTTAGCAGAAGCAATTGAGCTTGCTTTAGTTAACACAAGCAATATATTTAAACCGTAACGTTTCATCTGTGGCTAATGATATAATTTAGCATAAAATTATTTAATTATCAAGAATTTCTTTCTTCTGTTAAATTATTTTATTTGTTCGAAAAAAATTCGGCTCGGTAATTGCTGTTAAAATCTACTATTATTAAATGCCGTCAGCAAATAAATGATTAAATAATTATCGTTACTTTAAAGAACCATCAATCCCGATACGCTTCGCTGTCGGGATCCCGACGAGTCGGGATAACTATCGTTATTTTATCATCAGCATTTTTTTTGTTTCGACATAATCGCCGGCTCTGAGCGTATAAAAATAAATTCCGCTTGGGAGCTGGTAACCGGAAAATTGATTTATGGAAAATGGTACTTCATATTCTCCGGGAGATTGCTTTTCATTTACGAGTGTTGCAATTTCTTTCCCTAAAACATCAAATACTTTTAAAGTCACTAAACCATTTTCCATTTTCCATTTTCCATTTTCTGATTCAGGAATCTTGTATCTTATAATCGTAGACGGATTAAACGGATTCGGATAGTTTTGTAATAATTTATATTCTAAAGGTATTTTTTCAGAAATTTTTGAAACAAAAGTAACGCCACCTGTAGTCGTTTTCAATATTATACCACTATTAGACTTTACAGCCCAGCCTGTCAGGTTATTAACAAAATATAAATTGCTCAAAAGTGTTATATAATTTTTTTTCTGAAGTGTCCAGTTTAAGCCATTATTAGTTGTCCGGGATACACAGGATGAATCGGGATACCAACCACCTCCAATCCAGCCTGTATTAGCATCTACAAAAAATACGCAATTAAATTTTGTATGATTATAACTTACGGTATCCCATACCAAACCTCCGTTAGTAGTTTTAAAAAATCTTGTTTTGGAATTTCTATATCCGATTGCAAAACCTGAATTTGCATTCAAGAACTGTATTTTATTAAATTTAGTTGCTAATTGAAGTGAATCTTTATAAAGTTCAAACCAATTCAAACCTGAGTTTATCGTTTTTAAAATATATCCTTTTTCTCCACCATAATCTGCCGCAAAATAAGCAGTTGCCCAACCCGTATTCGCATTTACAAAAACTACTGAGTTACTCTGCCCAAGTGATACACAAGAATTAAAATTAACTCCACCATTAGTTGATTTAAATACACCTCCTGTAGTTGCCCACATTCCGGCAATACCTTCACAGGTTATGTACATTGTGTTTTCATCTATTAAAAATATATTGTTAATAAAACAATTCGCACTGCCTTGCACATTATAAATATTATACCAATTGTTTCCTCCATCCGTTGTTTTAAATATATATTGATAATAAAAATCATAGTAACCTGAATGATGCCCTCCTGCGACAAAACCTGTATTTACATTCAGAAATTTTACAGATTTTAAACTGGTCGATGTTATATAATTATAATTTTGTCTTACCCAGCTCACGCCTCCGTTTGTTGTTTTGTAAATCGAAGAATCTCCAATTACCCAACCTGTATAAGCATCTACAAAATAGATATCAGTTAAGACTCTGTTTGTGATTGCAGGGTATTCAACCCATCCTGATTGCGAAAAACAGTTTGCAATAGATAAAAAATAAAAAATAATCCCGATGAAAATCTTAGAGCGATTGTAATGCAAAAAGCGCAATAATAAAAAAAACTTTTTCATAAATATTGAAAATTTATTTTATTAAAATCATTTTTTTAGTTTCAGCATAATCACCCGCACGGAGTGTATAAAAATAAATCCCGCTCGGGAGCTGGTAACCGGAAAATTGATTAATCGAAAATGGTACTTCGTATTCGCCCGGAGATTGTTTTTCGTTCACGAGCGTTGCTATTTCTTTTCCGAGAATGTTATAAACTTTTAATGTCACGAGATCCCCGACAGGAGCATTCGGGGATGACAATCCACGAACAGGCATACTAAACTTAATTTTAGTCGACGGATTAAACGGATTCGGATAGTTTTGGAATAATGTATAAGATTCAGGAATTTTACTTGATATCTGTTTTATAGATGTAAGAATCGTATCGCCATATATAATGCCATTCACACGGCATCCTTTCATGGTCATGTAATAATTAATCCCCGGCTCACCACCGTAATAATAAACTTTCCCAAAACCTTTAGCGTACGTCAAATATTCAGTTACGGCGCCGCTATGATTATAAGATTTTGTTTTTACCGATATATTAAAATAAGTACCATTAATTGTATCAGTGCAAGTCCGCCCGGAAATTGCAATATACACGCATCCATTACAGTGGTCTCCTTTTCTTGATACAAGACTATCGACTATTTTATCATTAGCATACGGTTGACATCCGTTCCCCGGATAAAATGCAAGAAGATTGCCGTTTGTAGAGTCATATCTGAACCAGCCGAATAAATATCCCCCTGTATATGTATCTGAACGCATAAGCTTATAATAACGGTGATTATATGCGACTGTATCTTTTGGAATATAAATTTTAAATGTGCTAACAGTTGGTGGAGAGACCTCCTGATCTATATATACGAATGAATTACCAACAGCGAGGGGATAATAATCTAAAAATTGCGTAACCTGAGATTTTGCTTCCGCTATTAAGAAAATAATTGCAAAGACCGATAAATATTTTTTCATAATTCTGAAATTAAAATTAAGAATTATTTACAATTTATTAACTTTCAAACCTTATAACCTATAAACTTTCAAATTTATTTTTAATGTTTTACTTTATTAACAACATTTTTTTTGTTTCGGTATAATCACCCGCACGAAGTGTATAAAAATAAATTCCGCTCGGGAGTTGGTAACCGGAAAATTGATTAATGGAAAATGGTACTTCATATTCTCCGGGAGATTGTTTTTCGTTCACGAGACTTGCGATTTCTTTTCCTAGAATATCATAAACAACAAGTTTAACGTTTGACATTTCACCTTTCACGCTTTGGGGTATTGAATATCTTATAATCGTCGACGGATTAAATGGATTCGGATAATTTTGGAATAATTTATAATTATCAGGTAAATCTCCTGACTGCTGAGAGATAAATACAGTTCCGCCATTTGTTGTTTTAAGTACTGCCCCGTCTCCTCCCGTTGCAAATCCGGTTTGCTGGTTAACAAATGTCAGAGCTTCTAAACTGGAAATATAGCCATAATTTACACTACTCCAATTGATTCCCGCATTTGTAGTTTTTTTCATAATACCATAAGTTGACCATGAGGGTCCCATTTGTCCTCCTAAACCAACATAGTATCCTAAGTTTTCATTTATAAAATGTACATCTTTAACGTACAAATAAGCGCCTATGGATACAGAAGAGTCTGAATAAATTACATTCCAGTTAACTCCACTATTTATCGTTTTTAGTGTAAAAAGTGCTAATGCATTTCCATTGATTAATCTTGCTCCATACAACCAACCTGTATTCGGATTTAAAAAATACATTGCCGAAAAACATACTCCCGGATAATTTTCTGTCTCCCAATTATTTCCTCCGTTAGAAGTTTTTGCAAAACAATTAGATCCGCAAATTATTCCGTTTTGCGTATCAGTGAAATGTACTCCATATAATTCGGAAGTATAAAAAGATTGTGTGAGATTAAACCAGGTATTCCCGCCATTTGTTGTTTTTTCCAAAGTACCTTCGCCGCCTACACACCAACCGGTTGTCTCATTAATAAAATAAATATCCCAAATCCGCTTATTATAGACCGCCGCAACCGATACCCAGTTATGCCCTCCGTTAGTTGTTTTCATTACATCACCCGTATAAGTTCCCGCCCACCCGGTGTTTGCATCAATAAAATACATACAGTATATAATGTTTGAAGAATTCGAATAAATCGAATCCCAGGTCACACCGCAATTAGTAGATTTGAAAACTTTGCTTCCATCTCCACCTAACCAGCCGGTATATTCATTTATAAAAAAACATTCAAAATGCTGGGTTGCAGGGTTTGTATAACTTGTAACCCACTGTGAATAACAATTTGTAAAAAATAAAAAATAAAAAATAAAAAATAAAATTAACCTTTTCATAAATTTTAAATTAAAATAGTATTAATTAATTTTTTTGTTTTTAACTTTATATCCTTAAAACATTATAAACTTATTTTATCACATTTCACCTTTGACGTTTCACTTTATTAAAATCATTTTTTTTGTATCTCGAAAATCTCCGGCGGTTAAGGTATAAAAATAAATTCCGCTTGGGAGCTGGTAACCGGAAAATTGATTTATGGAAAATGGTACTTCGTATTCACCGGGTTGTAATTTTTCATTAACCAAAGTTGCAATTTCTTTTCCGAGTATATCATATACTTTCAAAACAACCATGTCATTCCCGAATGCTACTATCGGGAATCCCCCCGAAATCCGGAACTTTATTTTCGTCGACGGATTAAACGGATTCGGATAATTTTGGGATAAATCAAAAACCGATGAATTCATCAAAAATGAATTATTAATAAAAGTAACTCCGCCATTAGTAGTTTTGAGAATCGTATGAAAACCTGAAGCAAATCCTAACTGGGAATTCACAAAATAAACGGAATATAAATTGTTTGTATCGACTCTTGTTTGCGAAATCCAGTTTACTCCCCCATTTGAAGTATATCGTAAGGTTCCTCGATATCCAACTATATAAGCATGTAATGAATCTACAATATCAATCGAACATAAAGGATTTGTATCATTGGATATTTGAGGATTCCAGTTAGTTCCACCATTAATAGTTTTTAAAATAACTCCGCCGTTTCCCGTAATTCCCCCTGCAGCCCATCCTGTTTGCAAGTTTGCAAAATGAACCGATGAGAGAAGATTAGTTGTTCCACTATTTTGCATTACCCAATTTAATCCGCTGTTGGTAGTTTTCAAGATTGTTCCGTTATTTCCGGCAATCCAACCCGTTTGTGAATTTACGAAATATACCGATTCAAGTTCACTCGATGTTCCGCTAATTTGCGTAATCCAGTTCGTTCCTCCGTTTTCTGTATGAAAAATTGTCTGGCCAACAGCCCAACCTTTTAAAGAGTCTGAAAAGAATACACATCTGAGTATATTAAAATAACCTGTATCTTGTAATATCCAGTTTGCTCCTCCATTAGTAGTCATACGAATTTGACCACCATCACAAGCTACCCAACCTGTTTGTGCATTTAAGAAATATAATGAATAATAATTACTGCCGAACGGGCTGCTCATTGTCCAATTAATCCCGCTATTTGTTGTTTTATACAACATACTTGAATAACTACCTGCCCATCCTGTTTGCGAGTTTACGAAAAAAATTGAACGAAATATACCGTTCGTAGATCCAATAACAGAAAACCAATCAGCATGTAATGGACTAAATGAAGAAATCAAGAAAAAAATAAATAATATCTTTTTCATAAATTTATATTTAAAATCTAAAATAATATTTAAATAATTTTTTTTACGTTCTCTAAATTTTTTATTTATTTTTTCAAGTTTCAAATTTAGAGATTCACTTTATTATTGACCTGTTACGCTTCATAACAGGATTCCTAATAAAATGACTATCGTCATTTAAAAGAGCCATCAATCCCGATACGCTACGCTATCGGGATCCCGACGAGTCGGGATGACTATCGTTATTTTAAAGAGCCATTAATCCCGATAAAGTTAATCGGGACTTCTGATAAAATAGCTATTGCTATTTTATCATCAGCATTTTTTTTGTTTCGACATAATCACCTGCACGGAGTGTATAAAAATAAATTCCGCTTGGGATCTGGTAACCGGAAAATTGATTAATGGAAAATGGTAATTCATATTCTCCGGGAGATTGTTTTTCATTTACGAGAGTTGCAACTACTTTTCCGAGAATATCGTATACTTTCAAAGTCACAAATCTTGAATCTTTAATCTTGTATCTTATAATCGTGCTCGGATTAAACGGATTTGGATAATTTTGTGATAATGAAAATTTATCCGGTATATCTGAATTAATATTTTTTATTCCTATTGTATTTCCTGTTGGGTTTCGCTTATAATATATTTCAGCATTGTTTTCATCGGTTCGACCATCTATCCAAACAACATGAACCACCGAACCCGAAACCGTAACAAATGAATTTTCTGAATAATAATCTGCATTTGTAAGTCTCGTATCTGCTCCCCAGTTTAAACCTCCATTCGATGAACGTTTATAATAAATTTCCGAATTACTCCCGCCGTTTCTCAAATCTTCCCAGGTAACATGAACAAATGCACCTGACGCGGAAACTGAAGGCATGAATGAAGCGTGAGAATCAATTGTAAGCTGTGTTTCGGCTCCCCAACTTATTCCGCCATCAGTTGAACGATTATAATCTATGTTTCCCATTCCATTATACCATACAACATGAACGATAGAACCATTCACAGAAATTGAAGGCGACCCAGCACCCAGGTTATTCGATATAAATTTATTTGCTTCCCAGCTCTGACCTCCATTAGTCGAACGTTTGTATATTAATCTCTGAGATTGATGATCTTCCCATGCAATATGTACAAATTGACCTGACGATGAAATTGACGGAATCATTGATGTAATTGAATCACTGCTCAAACTTACATCCGCCCCCCAACTCGTACCTTCATCGGTAGAACGTTTATAAAATATTATCCAATTACTATTAATTAATTTCTGCCAGACAAGATGAAGAAATGAACCTGAAACTGAAAATTGTGGATATTCGGATAAATGATTAGTGCTATTTGTTAACCGTGTATCCCCGCCCCAAAATAAGCCTCCGTTTGTTGACCGTTTATAATATATTTCTTCATTACCATCACGGTCATCAGACCATACAATATGCAGCATTGAAGCGGATGCTGATATTGACGGATAAACCGACGATGCCACGTTATAAGTAAGCCTTGTGTCTGCTCCCCAATTCAAACCGCTATTAGTTGAGAGTTTATAATATATTTCGTAGTTACCATCTCTGTTATCATACCAAACCAAATGTAATGAATTTCCATTTGTGTATAAACAATTTCTATTTACATATGAATCACCGGGGCTATTTGTCAACCTTACATCCGGCTGCCATTGTGCGAATAAATCTCCAAAAAATAAAAAATAAAAAATTAAAAATAAAAAAAGTTTTTTCATATCATAATTATTTTAATAAAATTCCCGATACGCTTCGCTATCGGGATCCCGACGAGTCGGGATGACTATCGTCATTTTAAACAAATATCAATCCCGATAAAGAATATCGGGACTGTGATGAAATAACTATCGTTATTTTATCAATAGCATTTTTTTTGTTTCTCTGAAATCTCCGGCGGTTAATGTATAAAAATAAATTCCGCTTGGGAGCTGGTAACCGGAAAATTGATTAATGGAAAATGGTACTTCGTATTCACCGGGATGTAATTTTTCATTAACCAAAGTTGCAATTTCTTTTCCGAGGATGTCATATACTTTCAGAACTGTCATCCCCCCTTGCCCCCCTTCTAAGGGGGGAATATTAAACCTTATTTTCGTCGACGGATTAAACGGGTTCGGATAATTTTGAGATAATATAAAATCTCCCGGAATATTTTTCCCTAAAATCGAAACTGAAGAAATGCTGTTTCCTCCCCCATCATAAGTTTTTAATATGGAACTGTATTCACCGAATACAAGACCCGTATTTGCATTAAAAAATTTTACTCCATACATCGTTCCGGCTGAAGGGAAATCCAAACCATTCCATGTAACTCCGCCATTTGTAGTTCTGTAAATGAATTCAGTTATTAGTGTTCCCGATGTAGAGCCAGTGACGAATCCAACATTTTCATTTACAAAATCCATTCCGAAAACATTGCCATTATTTAAAACTCTAAACCAATTTTGACCTCCATCAGTAGTTTTTAAAACTCCCTGACCTGCGCTGAATCCAGTATTGTTATTCAAAAATTTTATGTGACCTACACCCGATGATGTCAATAAAACATTCCAGGTCAGACCCGCATCAGTGGTTTTTAAAACTTTACCTGAAAGATTATTTATATAACCCGAAGCGTATCCTGTCGTGCTATTTTGTATAAAAAATGAATGCACTCCGTAATAAATTGAACTGTCAACACGTGACCAGTTATTACCGCCGTCCGATGTCCTATAAATCGCACCATGTTGAAATCCAATTATCCCGATATTTTCATTAAACAACCTAATACATTTGGTTGCATCATTTGCAAAGTTTTTAATGATAGCCCAGTTCAATCCGCCATCTATGCTTTTTAGTAAAACTCCCGAATCAGGATAGCTCCCAACAATAAATCCCGTATTTGCATTAATAAAATCTACACCATCATTATTCCCGCTCTGAGGACAAGGAATAATCTGCCAGTTTTCTCCCTGATTAGTAGTTCTTTTAATAAGCTGAGACATGCCAACTAAAAAACCTGTGTTGGCATCGATAAAAACCCCGTCATTTAATATTCCATAACCCGGACCATTCGATTCGGTTTGCATAGTCCAATTATTACCGGCGTTAGATGTGAAATATATTTCATTATAAAAACCTTGCAAATATCCTGTATTAAGATTTAAAAAATTTATCCCATCAAATTGATTTGCCGGTGATTGTTTTGTTATCCAGTTGTATCCTCCATTGGTAGTTATTTTAAATTTTGAAGGGAAAAATGTGGCATATGAAGTTAAATCGTTGAAAAAGAAAACTGTATTAATGCTATCATAATAGTTATTTCCATAATAACCCCAATTTTCTCCGGCATTAGTTGTTTTTAAAAGCGAACTTTGAAAGGTTGCAAAACCTGTAGTTGAGTTTATAAATTTTAAATCATCTACATTTCCAACTATAGAACTATAAACAGGGCTCCAGTTTTGACCTCCGTTTACAGTTTTATAAATTCCCGGAACATAAATTTCCATACCGGCAGAACTTACAAAACCGGTGTCAGGAGAAATAAATTCTATATCAGTCAACATATGCCCCGGATTAAATACCTGCAACCAGTTATTCCCTGCATTAGTAGTTTTAAATACGTAATTATCATATGCAATAATATAACCTGTATTAATATTATGGAAATCAATTTCCGAAATTTGTCCCCATTGCTGACCAAAATCATATTTAACGTTCCAGGATAAACCTGCATCAGTGGTTTTTAATAATTTGCCGGAACTTGCACCTATAAAAATCGTATTATCATCCCTGACAAAATGAGAATATAAACTTTCCGTTAAACCAAGCAATTTATTAACAATATTCCAATTGGCACCTCCGTTTGTAGATGTTATTAATGTTCCGTATTCACCAATTCCATATAATTTGCCGGATGGAGCCGTGAAAATTTCATTAATGCTATTTCCCTGCGGATAAGGTGATTTCCATACCCAACCCGATTGCGAAAAGCAATTCGTAAAAAATAGAAAATAAAGAATCGAAAATAGAAGAAGCTTTTTCATAAAATAATATTTAATTTTTGTACCTCAACATTCGCGCTCTTTGCGTCCCGACTTGTCGGGATATGTTGAGATGTATCGCGTAGCGATACAAATTTCTTAAACTTTTGTTATCGCAACATAAATGTTGCGGTACCTTTTATTTCAGCAAAATTCCCGATACGCTTCGCTATCGGGATTCCTGATAAAATAACTATCGTTATTTTATCATCAGCATTTTTTTTGTTTCGACATAATCACCCGCGCGGAGCGTATAAAAATAAATTCCGCTTGGGATCTGGTAACCGGAAAATTGATTAATGGAAAATGGAACTTCGTATGTTCCCGGTTGTAATTTCTCATTAACCAAAGTTGCGATTTCTTTTCCGAGAATATCATATACTTTTAATGTCACGAATCTTAAATCTTTAATCTGGTATCTTATAATCGTACTTGGATTAAACGGATTTGGATAGTTTTGATTTAATGAATATTGAAATGGTAAATTTGTATTTATATTTTTAATAAAAACCGAACCGGCATTGGTAGTTTTAATTATAGTCCCGCTCCGGCCGACTGCCCAGCCTGTTTGATCATTTACAAAATTAATTACAGCTAATGTAGAAGTAGCGGGGGTATTCTGAGAAATCCAATTTTCTCCTCCATTATTTGTCCTGAACATCACGGGAGTTGAAGATATATTTTTAGAATCATTTAAAAATGCGTTTCCTCCAACTATATATCCTGTATTATTATTGATAAAACATATAGAATTTAACCAATACGTAGTATTTGCAGATTTACTTATCCAATTTTGTCCGCTGTTTGTTGTTTTTAATATTTTTCCGTTAGTTCCTACTATATATCCTGTGCTAACTGATGAGAAATAAATTCCCTCAAGATTGTCTGAAGTATTGCTGTTTTGAATCAACCAATTATTTCCGCCATCTGTAGTATTCAAGATAGTTCCATAATCTCCAATTACCCATCCTGTGTTTTGATTAAGAAAACAACATTGAGTAAAACAAAAACTCATATTAGAAAAAATTGTATTCCAGGTTGAACCCAAATCCGTTGATTTCAAAATGTATCCTTTTGACGTAACGGAAAAACCGAGATTTTGAGAAACAAAAACCGTTTTAAATACTAAACCAATTGTCGATGAATACACAACATCCCAATTTTGCCCTCCATTTGTCGTTTTCGATATAGTAGATATTTCAGCAGAAAGTGTACCTCCTGAAGCCCAACCTGTCTGGTCGTTTATAAAATATACAGAAACAAAACTCTGGTAAGTATTAGCATCCTGTGTAATCCAATTTAAACCTCCGTTTGTTGTTTTAACAATTGTGTAATAAAAACCAACAGCCCATCCGGTTTGCTGATTAACAAAATATGAAAATCGTAAATCATTTACCGTTCCGCTATTCTGAGTTGACCAAATAGATTGAGAGTATGAATTTCCAAATAACAATAAAAAACTGATGATGAACAATAATTTTTTCATAATTTTTGATAATTTATTTTATATATAGCATTTTTTTTGTTTCTTTATAATCACCCGCATGGAGTGTATAAAAATAAATCCCGCTTGGTAATTGGTAACCGGAAAATTGATTAATGGAAAATGGGACTTCGTATTCTCCGGGTTGTAATTTTTCATTAACCAACGTTGCTATTTCTTTTCCGAGGATATCATATACTTTCAACACAATCATCCCCCCTTGCCCCCCTTCGAAGGGGGGAATACTAAACTTAATTTTCGTCGACGGATTAAACGGATTCGGATAATTTTGATTTAGTTTATATTCGTCCGGATTATTAATAGATTCGTTATGAACAAATACATTTCCTCCGTCTGTTGTTTTAAGCACAATTCCATTTCCATTGTAGTTACATCCGGCTATAAATCCCGTAGTATTATTTGTAAAATAAATTGATAGCAAGTCTTCGTTTACATTAATGGATTGTTTTATCCAATTATTTCCTCCATTCGTAGTTTTTAATAATACTCCATTCGCTCCGTTTGCGAACCCCGTATTTAAATTAATAAACTGATTTGAATATAACAAATAAGAAGATTCCGCATATTGGCGAAACCAATTTTCACCTCCGTTAGTTGTCTTCACAATGCAATCATTACCTACGCCATATCCCGTATTTGTATTTAAAAAATGTATACCATTAACATTCACACCGTCGGGAAAATAATAATTATTCCAATTAACACCCGCATTGATAGTTTTAAAACAGGCATTATCACCTGCAACAAATATTGTATTTATATCAACGATACTGATACTCTTTAAATTATCAACAATCGATGCTTGATATATCTGCCAATTATTTCCCGAATTCGTAGTCTTTAAAATATAATTATATCCTGCTGCGAACCCGGTTTGAAGATTTAAAAATTTAATATTATATAAATATACATCGTGTATTCCCGGAATGGAATTCATTAACCAATTATAACCCCCATCAGTTGTTCTGAAAATTGTTCCGTTATCACCGCTTACATAACCCGAATTATTATCAGAGAAAAATATTGAAATCACATCATAAGCCTGTGGATAAAAATTTGTAATTACATGAAACCAGTTGTTACCACAATTTGTAGTTTTATAAAGAATAAATCCGTCGTCCAGCAAATAGCCGGTGTTATTATCGCTGAAATTTATTGAGAAGAAATAACCATTAAACCTTTGAATCATCCATCCACTTTGTGAAAAAGTGATTGTATTGAAAAATAAAACAATATAAATTAATGCAATTATTTTTTTCATAATTTATTCATTGGTTAATTTAATTTATATAATTCTTGTTTTAATTAATTTTAAACCCGGTTTAGACAATTTAAATAAAAATTATTTTATTAAAATCATTTTTTTTGTTTCGACATAATCACCCGCACGGAGCGTATAAAAATAAATTCCGCTTGGGAGCTGGTAACCGGAAGATTGGTTAATGGAAAATGTTACTTCATATTCTCCGGGCTCTTGCTTTTCATTAACAAGTGTTGCAATTTCTTTTCCGAGGATGTCATATACTTTCAACACTATCATCCCCCCTTGCCCCCCTTCTAAGGGGGGAATACTAAACTTTATTTTCGTCGACGGATTAAACGGATTCGGATAATTTTGTGATAACGAAAATTTATCCGGTAGCTCTGACCTTATATTTTTTACTCCAATAATTTCATTTAATGATCTTCGCCAAACAGATTGATGAGCTGTTCCTGCAAAAATATTATTATTTGAAGTCACAATAGCATTTACATATGGATTAACACTGAAGCCTTGATTTTTGTCCAGCCAATTTGTACCGTTATCTGAAGATAAAAATATGCCATACGTTGTTCCCGCGATGATGTTGTTTCCTATCTCGGCAAGCGATAAAATTGTTTTATTTGTCAAACCTGCCGGATTCCAATTTGCGCCATTATTTGTGGATAAATAAATACCATATTCCAATGTCCCTGCAAATATAAATGTTCCTGAAACTGCAATGGAATAAACAGAATGTTGCAAACCAGTGTTTGAAACAACCCAATTCATCCCGCCGTTTGATGATATCAATACTCCGTTACCCCAGGTCCCGGCGTAAAGATTTGTTCCAGAAGATATAATCTGAGAAAAGCTAAAATTATCAAATCCTAATGAACTCCAATTTATTCCGATATTAGTTGTTATATATAATCCGTCACCTCCGGCAAAAATGTTCATTCCCGATGTTGAAAGAGATTTTATACATTTATTTGTCAATCCGCATTCAATCCAATCTACACCGTTATTTGTTGACTTATAGACACCGTTATAATCAGTTCCGGCAAATATAATTGTATTTGAAATTGCAATCGTATTAATATACTGAACCGTCATTTCATTGTGTAAGTCAGTCCAATTTGTGCCACTGTTTGTTGAAAGAAATATTCCATTAACATCCGTACCTGCAAAAATGTTTGCTCCTGAAATCAAAAGTGAAGTGACATTAATATTAGCAAACCCATTATCAGCCGTATTCCAATTACTACCGTTATTAGTAGATTTAAATACTCCTCCGTGTAAAGTCCCGGCAAAAAGATTAGTTCCCAAAGATAAAATCGAACGAACATTCTGATTTGTCAAACCATTATTAATAGCATTCCATATTCCGCCATTGTTTGTAGATAAAAATACTCCACCGTCTTCAGTCCCTGCATAAAAATTTGTTCCTGAAATTGTGACTGCAGTAACGTTGAAATTCAATCCGTTATTAATTTGTGTCCAGTTTGAACCATTATTGGTTGATAAAAATACACTTCCGCATGCAGCAACTATATTTGAACCGGAAGCTGCAAGAACATTAACACTAATATTTAATCCTAAAGTACTCCAGCTCATGCCATAATTTGTTGATAAAGATAAACCTCCGTTTGTCCCGGCAAAGATATTATTTCCTGATGTGGCAAATGTATAAACTTCATAACCCGAAATTCCGTTATTAATAGCTGTCCAGCTCGTGCCATTATTTGTTGATTTATATACTCCATCCTCGTATGTTCCTGCAAGAAGGTTTGTACCCGCAACTGTAAGCGTCCGGATATATTGAGTCGGTAAGCCATTATTCACAGGAATCCAATTTGTGCCATTATTCGTTGATAAAAATACGCCTCCATAAGTTCCTGCAAAGATATTTGAGCCTGAAACGACGAGTGAATGTATATCGTGATTAATTAATCCGTTATTAATACCAATCCAGCTAAATCCGTTATTAGATGATAAAAAAACTCCACCACCGACAAGAATTGGAGAAGTCGCAAATGAACCTGCAAAAATGTTTGAACCCGAGACAGCAAAACAGCCAACACTACCCCCACCCGGACCATTCGTTTGAACCCATTGCGAAGAGCAATTATTAATGCTTAATGTTAAATTATAAATTGCGAGAGCGAAGATTATTAAAATTATTTTTTTCATATAAAATTCATTAGTTTAATTTTATAAATATTTTCATATAAAGAGCTAAATTTCAGATAAAAAAACTGTATAGAATTTTGCGGGCTTCGTGTGAAGTTAAGGTTAGAACACAGTGTGAATAATGTTGCTCTGACCAATTGCGTTTCCTCCATTGCGGGGGGTTTGGTTATTTGGATTCGTTACTTTCCCCTATTGCTAAATTAGGCTTTTATAACTTAATTTGCAAGTAAAATTTCATCATTATTAGAGTCTTATCATCCCTTATTTTTTAGAATTTAGGAGTTAGAATTTAGAACTAAGAATTAAAAATTAAGAATTAAGAATTAGAAATTACTTCCCACTTTTTTATTTTGTCCATAATTGGACTTCAAACTCCAATTATCAAGTTTTTGGTCAAAAATGCATTTTGCATAATTTTTTAATAATGCCCGCCGGTTGAGGGTTTCAGACCTGTTTATTTCTATTATCGAATCCCAAATATAGGGGGGTGCAAAAAGATAAAATTCGCCGGAAGCCTTATAAACAGTGAATTCCAAAAAAAATTGTCAATATAAACCGAAATGATTACCGATAATCCTAATTTTGTATAGTTAAAAAATTAAAATTATGAATATAATAAAATACATTAAAGATTTATTAAAGGGAAACAAGACAAAGAGCCTGAGTAACGGCTGGCAGGCTTTTTCTGAATATCTCTCCGATTATTCAAATGATTATTACAGGTCCTATACATTTGCCTGCGTAAATGCACGGGCTGAAAATATATCAAAAGCAAAAATTTACCTTTATAAAAAAAATCCGAACGACCAGCAGGATGAAATAAAAAGTCATCCGTTTATCGATTTGATTTCTAATCCAAATAAAAGAAATCAGACTTTCAGCGAGCTTTTACAAAAAATTGCCACATCTCTTGACCTCTATGGAAATGCCTTCCTTTACGTGCATAGAGGGTTGGAAGGGAAACCCGCCGCCCTCTATCACCTGCCTTCGAAAAATGTTAAGATTAACCTGAATAAAGAAATGAGTGAAATCAGCAGTTATGATTACACTACCAATAACGGTGTCGTAAATTATAAACCCAAAGATATAATTCACTTCTTAATTCCTAATCCCGATTCAAGTTTTGAAGGCAAGTCTACAATTGCAGGATTTAATTTTACTCTTGAAATCGATTACCTGCAAAATCTGTATCAGAGAAATTTTTATAAGAATGATGCTTCAATCGGAATGCTGCTTGAATCCGACCACGAACTTCCTGCGGAAATATATGAAAGATATACGAATCAGTTCAAGCAACTTTATTCGGGGGCAATTAATACCGGAAAAACTTTATTGCTCGAGGGCGGCGTGAAAGCAAAACCATACCAGGCATTTCCGAAAGATGTAGAGATATTGCCGTCAAGAAAATTAATCCGCGATGAAATAATGAGCATCTTCAGGGTTCCGAAAATTATACTCGGAATTACCGACGATGTAAATCGAGCAAATTCACAGGAATCAATTAAGATTTTTAACGACTACGTTATAAAGCCTTTCGCAAAAATAAATATCGAAAGCAAACTGAATATATTCCTGAAGGAAAATTATAATGACAAAAATATTTTCCTGGTAATGGAATATGATTTCGAAGTCGACAGGGATTTGCAGCTAAAAGCCTATGACCTGTACAGGAAATATGATATTGTAAGTGTGGATGAGATTAGAACGATGGAAGGGTTTGGTTTAAAAAATAAATAATAAAAAATAAAAAATAAATAAGAGCAGAAAATATAGTTAGTAGTTAGTAGAATTTTTAAAGATGAAAAAAATAATATGAATAAAGAAAAATATATAAATAAAGAAAAATATATAAAGGATAAGAATAACAAAGATAACGATAGCGCTAATGTTCTTCTACTATCTACTAGCTACTAGCTACTATCTTCTATCTACTGCTGCTATTGCTACTATCTACTTTTAAAATTATGAACAATAAAAATAGATATGAAAAATTTAAAATAAACTTTTTATAAACTTAATAATAAAAAAAATGCGATACAAAAACTTTGTTTCAAGCGAAAAATCATTTAATGATGATGAAATGACAATAACTCATTACATCTCAACTTCAACTCCGGACAGGTACGGAGAAATTGTAAATCCATTCGGAATGGATGACACAAACTTCAGAAAAAACCCTGTAGTATTATTCGGGCATAATTCAAGAAACCTTGTAATCGGAAAAAATATCTCTCTTGTTGCTGATGAATACGGCGTAAAAGCGATAACAAAATTTGCCGATACGGATACCGGAAGGGATTTATACAAACTTAACCGTGACGGGTTTTTAAATGCCTGGAGCATCGGATTTTTACCCGTCGGGGAAATCACAAAAAAATATGACGATAAGACTAAAGAAACTTACAGTTACATCGAGAAATGGGAGCTTCTTGAATATTCATCTGTCCCCGTCCCTGCTAATCCGGACGCAATAAACCTGCTTTATAAATCAATTAAATCGGAAGAAGTGTTTAAAGAAATTCTTCTCGGAAATGAACTGAACGATACAAAAACTGAAATTGAAAATTTAAAATCAAAAATTGAAGAACTTGAAGATTCAATTTCAAAAAAATTAATAAAAATATTAAAACTTATTAAATAAACCAACTAAAACTTAAAATGTGATAAAATCACAAAAAGAAAGGAGTAAGAAAATGAGTGAAGATAAAAAAACTCTAAATGATGTTGTAATTCCCGATGAGACCGATGAACAAAAAATCGAACGCATTTCGAAAAAAATTGCAGAGGATGCAATAAAAAAAGAAATCGTCGAGATTAATAAAAATTTACCCGGAATACCATCGGAGAATTTTCGAAGTGCGGAAAACAGGGAAAACCCGGCTGTTCAGGAGGGTAGAAATTTCCTTAAAGCTATCATCTACAACAAACCTGAAGTTTTTCCCGAAAGATATAAAAACTTCCTGAACGAAACCTCAGGTGCGGACGGCGGGTACCTTGTTCCGCAGGAATGGTACAATGAAATAATGCAGCTCGTTTCAGACGGCGGTGTGATAAGAAAAAATGCTACTGTTTTAAATATGAGCAGAAAAGAACTTGTCATTCCAAAATTAAATCAAATCCCTGCATTCAATTTCGTTACCGAAGGGCAACTAAAACCTGTAAGTAATCCAAATTTTGAACAGGTTGTTTTGCAACGCCACGATGGTGGTTTCATTGTAATCTTTTCCCGTCAGTTAATTGAAGATGAATCATTCGATGTGATGAGCTTTGTATCAAAACTTTCCGCTCAAATAATTTCACGTGTTGAAGATTTAGCAGGATTCAAAGGCATTCCCGGAATTATTCGCGGACTTTTCACGAATGGAGTTGGAGCCTCTACAGTCGAAATCGGCGGAACGCAATTTTCAAATATCACTTATGATGATATTATTTCAATGATTTCTACCGTTCCCGCTGAAAGTCTTCCGAATGCAAAATGGTACATGCACAGAAGTGTTTACGGTTTCCTGAAAGGATTGAAATATGGTGCGAATTCCGAATACATAATGACTCCCGATGATAAAAAGAATAATATGCTCGAAGGTTATCCTGTAATACTTACTGACCAGGCATACAATTTGCAGGAATCTGCTGCGAATACAGCTTTCATAGGCTTTGGCGACCTTCAGTATATGATTCTCGGTTCGAGAAATTCATTAAGCATAGATTTCTCTAAAGATGCTACAGTCGATACCGGCGGCGGAAATACAGTCAACCTCTGGCAAAATGGACTGGTAGGATTGAATTTTGGAGCTTCATTCGATATCAAATTCTCCTTCCCGTCAGCCCTTGCTGTTGCTAAGACACAAACTGCTTAATTTAATTCAAACATTCCCATTCCGGGTAACCGGGATGGGAATGTTTTTTAAAAATCTTTAAATTTTTTAAAATGGTAAACTTACAAGAATTAAAATATTTTTTGAACATAACCGATAACTCTCAGGATGAATTTCTTCTCAGCGTTATCGATATGTCAATTGCCTGCATCAATAATCTTTGCAGAAGAACCATTAATTACGGAGTTCAATATGATATTGATGACGGGAACGGTCAAAATTTAATCTGGTTGAATAATTATCCTGTCGAAAAAATTGTCTGGATTAAATTCAGAAAAGAAACAGGTTCTTTCGATTATGACCTTTTTAACGGCTCACCGATTGAAAATAATATTTATCTGGATAAAGTATCCGGGAAACTGATTTTATTGAATAACTATATTTTACCCGAAGGAATTTCAAACATTCAGATAAAATATTTTTCCGGTTATACAGACGAAGCCCCCGACCCGGTAAATGAAACTCCGCAGGATTTAAAAAGCATTGCATTAATGATGAGCGCTGAAATTTTTCTGAAAAGTTTTCAGGATGCGGGCGGAGAATACTCCAAAAGACTTGGTATCGAACGTTTCGACCATATACAAAAAGACGGGACTTCAGAAACAAGCCGGTCCATTACTTTTAAAAACGAAGATTACAGTAAATTGCTTGAGAAATATAAATCGTTAAGGGTATAACGATATTACTTAATAAATATTAAGGAATAAAAAAATGGTGAACTTAACAAACGAAGGTACGAAGATTTCATTCAGAATATCTGAATTCATAAAATGGATGATGGAATTGATTTTCATAGTCGGAACTGCAATTGCTCTTTATTACAATTTATCGAATGAATTCAATCTTCTCAAAGCTGATATGAGCAGGTTAAACAAGGAATTCGAAGAAATGAAATCTGAATTTAAAATTCATTTAAGGGAGACAAATTAAATGCTAATAACAAAATATTTTCAAACTGACAATAATTTTTCTCTTATAAGGTTATTATCATTCGTTACTGTCTTGGCAGGTCTTTTATTATCCGCTCTTCTGCAAATCTTCATCTTATTAAAAATAGATGTGATTTACATACGAGAGATAATATTTCTTGTCAGTATTTTACTCGGATTTGGATTTGGCGGTAAGGTTGTTCAAAAATTCGCCGAGAAAGACGAAAAAGAAGAGAAAATATAAATCAATATTAATTTTTACAAAATGAAAACAATAGAATTTATTAAAAAATACTTAATGTTTTTTCTTATACTGATAATTGTATCTGTACTCGTTATATATCTGAAAAAAACCCTCAAACCCGGGCAGGATGCGGTTGTGATTCATGATACAACAATCGTAACCCGTTACAAAAATGATTTAAAAAATGACACGATTGTCAAATGGTATGAAAAAATAATTTACAAGAAATCTGAACCTGAAAAAATTCTCGTCCAAAAAATTGACACGGTATTCATAGAGAACGTTAAGGACCTTGACGTAATGTTACAGATAAAGAAAACAAAAGATATACTGAATATTAAGGCTGTCAATCAAAACGGAAAAATACTCAAAGAACTGGATTATAAAAATGTTGGAAATGATTTTATTGCAACGAGCGTGAAAAATAACGTTGTATTAAAATCAAAAAAATTTTACTTGGACGGCTTGATTCTCTACGCCGAACTGAATTCTAAACTCAAAAAAATTCAAAATAATTGTCCCGATAAAAAACTCGGGCTGTCTACAGGAATAAATTATCTCGATAAATTTAATTTGCAAGTGGGCATTTATTTCTCGGCAAGCGAAAAAACGTTAGGGACATATTTTGGATTTAATTATAAAATTTTAAAATAAAAAAATTATGGAAAAAGATATAAACACAATTCGTGATAATTATCAGAATGTAATTCTGAAATCGGATTTATTTGAATCTGAAAAACCTGTTAAAGATGTAAGTCTGCTTTGTCCGGATTTTTATGAAATTCTGAAAAAATGTTTCGCAGATTATCAATCAAAATATCCCGAACAGGAAGTCTGCATATCGGAAACATACAGAAGTAATCAGTTGCAATATGATTATTATGAAGCGGGAAAAAGCAAGATTAAGAAAAATGGAATGCATCATTACGGGATTGCGGCGGATGTAGCATTTATGATTAACGGAAAATTCAGTTATAATGGAGATTATAATTATCTGAGAAAATTATTTAAAGACTCCGGCTTAACTGTATTAAACTGGGAACTCGGACACGTACAGTACATTAAAGTCGAAGAACAAAACGAACTGAGAAGCGAAATCGGAAAATTATAAAACTTTGTATAAAAACATTTATGTTGTTGATTTTCGAATCATATAATTTACGTAACACATGTTATTCTCGCAACATAAATCCCGACAAGTCGGGACAAGTTGTTGCGTTACTGAGTCGGAAAAATTTTTCGTTTTGTATAATAAAAAGCGTTCCCGGGGTTTATTCCGGGAACGCTAAACTTATACTTTAATATTAATATATTCAGTTACTTCTTATCCGGTGCTTTGTCTGTTGGAGCTTTTTGTGTTCCGTCAGGTGACTGATTCTGCTGTTGGTCCTGTTGTTGATTCTGCATTTCCTGCCCAACCTTGTTTCCGATTTCTTCAGCAAGCTTCATCATATCTTCACTTAACTTTTTGATTTCGGGGTCTTCTTTGTATTTCGTATCCAGGTCTTTTAATTCTACATCGGTCAATCCAACCTTTTTGGATAATTCCTGAACTTTTTCTTCACCTTTTTTTGAGGTAGGATCCATAAGCGCCTTTTTGAAATCATCCGTCTTCATCCATGCCATATATTCTTTGTAAAATGAAGCGAGTTTATCTTTTTTCTTTGCTTCCGTGTTGCATCCAAAAAGACTGAACGTGAAAACTAAAATTATTGCGAACATTCCTAATGAACGTATTTTCATAACTTCCCCTTAAGAGTTTTAATTATTAAAGATTTAAAATAACTTATTTTTCCAAGTCTAACAAGGCAATTTATTTTTTGTGATTCACTGTTTTTACTGCATTTTATTTAAATATTTCCTTTATTTGTCTTATATTCATATTTTTATGTCAATTATAGTTAATAATTAACTTTAAAGTTTAAGCTATAATGTTAATTGTTTTATTTTTAACATCGTTGATGCAGGGAAAATGTACACCGAAATTTCAAATTGAATATATTCTTTGTTTTAGTTATCTTAAATAAGGGGAAATTTGACATCAGTAACTCGATTTATTGCATTTTGACTTTCGATTCTTTTTTAGAAAAAAATTTATTCTAATGAATAAGGTCAAACCATTTAAGATTTTCAGTTCCACGAAAGCAATTTTAAATTCAGTACCGAGCGGGATATGCTTAGTTGATAGTAAGGGTAAAATAATGTTTACAAACGAAGCATTTCTATCATTTTCAGGTTTGAATAACGCTGATATCAAAAAGTATTCAAATCTTTATAACCTTCCCATTTTCAGGAAAAAAAATATTGTAAGCAAGTTCGATTTACTTTTAAAATCCGATAAGCCATTCGACTTTAATTCCATTGCATTAAAAAATATTAAGGGTAAAAATTTATATGCAAGAGTGCGCGGCTCACTTATGAAAGATGATGCACATAATAAGAAAGAATATATTATAATTTTGTGGGATATGACCGAAAGGAAAAAAGTCGAGATGGATTTGACTTTGAAGGAGAAGCAGTTCAGAAATATTTTTGAGGAATCCCCTATCGGAAAATACAGGACGACGCCTGAAGGTAAGATTATTTTTACAAATATGACGGCAGTTAGAATGCTGGGTTATGACAGCATAGAGGATATCAAAACGCTTGACCTGAATGAGAACGCAGTGTCGGATTTTTCGCGTAAGAAATTTAAACGATTGATGGAAAAGTATGGGAAAATTCAGGGAATCGAAGTGAGGTGGCAAAAGAAAGACGGTACATATATATATGTCAGGGAAAATTCCGTTGCAGTGAGAAATACAAAGGGGAAAATAATTTATTATGACGGAACAATTGAAGATATTACGGCAAGGAAAATAGCCGAGGAGGCTTTGCAAAGGCAGACGAACATTTTGAATATTATGATGGATACTATTCCGCATCCGATTTATTATAAGGATATTAATGGTTATTACCTCGGTTGTAATATTGCTTTTGCAAAGGAAGCCGGTTTGCCGAAGAATAAAATAATCGGGAAAAAAGTTTCCGAAGTAGCACCGAAGGATTTTATTGATAAGTATGTGGAGATGGATAAGGAGCTGCTGGAAAAGGGAGGCTCACAATCTTTTAAATATAAAATAAGGTCTCACGACGGATATATTAAGGATGTGTTTTTTAATAAGACTATATTTTATAATACCGACGGTACTAAAGGCGGATTGGTTGGAATTTATTTTGATATAACGGCGCTCGAGGATGCCGAGAAACATATGCACGAAAGTGAAAAGAAATATCACGACCTTTTTGAGAATGCTAACGATATGATTGTGATTTTCGAGCCGGATAATGAAATTGTATTAGATGTGAATCCGAAAGCCTGCGAAATTTTTGGTTACAATTATAAAGAGCTTGTGGGTGTATCATTAAAAAAACTTACGAAGGATGTAGAGCGGGGTGAGAAAACTATTAAGAGTATTATGGAACAGGGTAGGTTTAAAAATTATGAAACAGCTTATATAAAAAAAGACGGTTCGATAATAAATATGTATGCTAATGCTTCCGTGGTAGACATAAACGGAAAAAAATGCATACTAAGTATCAGCACGGATATTACGGAGCTTAAGAATACTGTCAGGGCATTGAATGACAGCGAAACAAAATTCCGCACACTTTATGATTCTGCGAACGACGGGATATTTTTGATTAAGGATTATAAGATAGTGGATTGTAATTCAAAGTGCATGAAAATATTTGATTGCAAAAAAGAGGATTTAATCGGAGCTTATCCTTTTGACCTGAATTTTTCACCTGAATTTCAGGATGATGGGAATAGTTCGGAAGTGAAAGCAAAAAAATATATTGATATTGCTTTAAGCGGAGATTCATTTTCGTTTGAATGGAAACATAAACATCTCGGGGGAACGGTATTCGATACTGAAATCAGTCTGAATAAATTACAAATAGGCGAAGATTTTTTTATTCAGGCAATTTTAAGAGACATAACCGAGAGAAAACAGGGCGAAGCGGAAATTTTAAAACTTTCGAGAGCAGTAAGACAAAGTACGGCAAGCATAATGATTACTGATACGAATGGTAAGATAGAATATATTAATCCTAAATTTTGTGAAATTACAGGCTACAGCCCTGAAGAAGTTTTGGGAAGGCCGACCAATATTGTGAAATCGGGAGAAATGAGCGATTCATATTATGAGGATTTATGGAACACGATTAAAAGCGGAAAAGAATGGATTGGTGAGTTTCTTAACAGGAAAAAGAACGGAGAACTTTACTGGGCATCTTCCCTTATCTCGCCGATTAAAAATGAAAAGGGCGATACAATAAATTATCTGGCAATATCTGAAGATATAACAGAAAAGAAAAATAAAGATGAGCAGCTGAAAAATTCTTTGAGAGAAATTGAAGTTATGCTGAAAGAAATTCACCACAGGGTGAAAAATAATTTACAGGTAATTTTGAGTTTACTGAAATTGCAATCTGAATACATAACAGATGAACGTGCTCTGGAATATTTTAAAGTTAGTGAAGACAGGATAAAATCCATGGCGATGATTCACGAACTTTTATACGGCTCGGAGAATTTCAGCAATATAAATTTTTATGATTATATGAAGGAGCTGGCTTCATATCTTTCATTAACTTATACGACGTCTGATAAGGATATAACGATCGGGTTGAATATTAAAGATGTTTACCTGAGTATAGATACGGCTGTTCCCTGCGGACTTTTAATAAATGAACTTCTGACGAATGCCTTTAAGCACGCTTTTAAAGGCAGGAATTCAGGAAAAGTTGATATTTCGATGAGATTATTAATTCCTGATGAAGTCGAATTAATAATTAAAGATGACGGCATAGGATTCCCGCTGGATGTCAACGTAAGTGATACTAAAACACTTGGTTTACAGCTTGTTACGGCATTGGTTGAACAGATAAATGGGAACCTGGAATTGAGTATAGAGCAGGGTACAAAGTTCAGAATTGTATTTCCACAAAACATTTATGAAAAAAGACTTTAATTAAATGAAACTTAAACGGATAATATTTCGTTGAACTCTAAATAATATTAAACAAACATGAAAAAAATACTGATAGCTGAGGACGAAGTATTATCTGCAAAAATACTGAAAGCAATTGTTGACAGAGAAGGATACAAAGTTGTTGACGTTATTAAAAATGGAGACGACGTTGTCGAAAGTTTTTTAAAAAATAAACCGGATTTGTTATTAATGGATATTTTGTTGCAGGGCAAATCGGATGGGATTAGTGCGGTTGAAGAAATAAGAAAATATTCAGATGTACCCGTAATTTATATTACAAGTTTTTCCGACAAACCAACAATTAACAGGGCAAAAAAAACTGCACCTGTTGAATATTTAACGAAACCTGTAGACAGTTCGGCATTAGTACACATTATGAAGAATATTTTTGACCAAAACCTTGACAACGATTCCAAAAAAGAATAATTACTTTTTAAGTTATTTGCAAATAATTTTTTATAAAATTCAAATAATACGAGATAAGTTAACATTATTATAATACAGATATATTTGATGTATCTTTGTTATTATGCTTAATTAAAATATATTTTTAAAATATCTTACTTATTCTTGAAAAAAATTCTAATAGTTGAAGATGAGCTGATTCCAGCAAAACTGCTTCAAACTTTACTGAAAAAAGAAGGTTATGTTGTTTTAGAAATAATCAAAACAGGGGAATCCGCAGTTGAGTTTACAAAATCATTCATTCCGGATTTAATCCTTATGGATATCCGGCTTCAGGGTGAAATGGATGGAATCGATGCAATGAAGGCGATTAGAAAATTTTCGGAAGTTCCCGTCATCTACGTTACGGGAAACTCCGATTTAAAAACTAAATCGCGCGCTGAAGAAACGAACGCATCAGGTTATTTTGTAAAACCGTATGATAGTAATTACTTAATTGATGCTGTTAAGAAAATATTTTCTATTATTTAATATTTCATATTTAATAATAGCGAGGATTTCTTTTTAACCCTATTTAAATCCGATTCAAGTTTTGAAATTCTCTCAACCTGAAGATTAGTCGGTTTGCCCGGAAAAGAATTTATACTCCCGAATAGCGAACCTATATCTTCCCTTAATTTAGTTTCTCCTAAAATGTAACCACCTTCTTTTGTTGCCGCAATTGTTGTTAAAAGGGAATCGATTTCTTTGGAATATTCCGATAGTTTATCTGCCTGCACACCTTCGGCATTATTTATTTTTAATTTTATTTCTTCATTTCTCTTTTTAAGATTTTCACTTATGTCCGCAAGCTCTTCCTGCATATGATATAATTTCATAACGGCATTTCTTTTTGAATCACGTTCTTCAGTACTGTACGGGTAATCCGGTCTGTACTTAAGATTAAATTTTTCAGTATAAACTTTTTCCCCAGCGATGACTTTTAATTTATATTCACCCTCATCCACAAGAGGACCTGACAAAGCATTATATTCTATTTTCGAACCTGTAGCAACTTTCGGAGGTTTCATTTTCATATTCCACCTTACGATATTTATCCCTTTCCTTTTTGTTCCCGGTAACGTATTTATGAGATTATTTTTATTATCATATATTTCTAATTTTATATCTCCGGAAACGAGCCTGTCTTTCAGATAATAATAAAATGGAAAATCATCGGAAGATGTTGCGCCGACATATTCACCGGAATTCGGAGGAAAAGCCCAGAAAGAATAATTATAACTGCCCCCGAGAAAATATTCCCTGTGAGGAAGAAAACAAAAATCGGAATTTAAAATTTTTGCTGAAAGAAATCTTATGGGAGTGATATCATCGATAATTATTATTCCCCGCCCGTGAGTTGCAAGAACAAGGTCATTTGAATTTTTTTCGATTGTCATATCCATTACAGGTACTTCAGGCAGATAATTTGTGAAATGAATCCAGTCGTTGCCGCCGTTTGTAGAAATAAATAAACCCGATTCTGTACCGAGAAAGATAAGTTCTTTATTAACTACATCTTCAATTATTTTGTGAACATAACTTTTTATTATATCCTGCTTTATAGATTTCCATGTTTTTCCAAAATCCATGGTTTTGAATACGTAAGCATTTTTATCTCCTGTCCGGTGTCCGTCGAAAGTAACATAAGCTGTTCTTGAATCGAAATGCGATGGTTCAATACTCGAGCACCACGTGTTTTTCGGCAACTCCGGAATATTATTTATAACGTTACTCCAGCTTGTTCCACCGTTTTTCGAAATCTGTAAATTTCCGTCATCTGTTCCTATCCAAAGTATATCCGGATTTAACTGAGATTGAGCTATTGAATAAATTGTGCAATAATTTTCCGCCGAAGTATTTTCAATAGATAGACCGCCGGAATTTTCCTGATTCAATTTAGAAGTATCGTTCGTTGTCAGGTCTGGTGAAATTTTTTCCCAGTCATCGCCTCTGTTAGTACTTTTATAAAGAAATTGAGAGCCTATAAAAATTTCGTTTTTCCCGTTTAGATAAACAGGTGTGTTCCAGTTAAATCTTAGTTTCGGGTCATTTTTGGTTTGCTGCGGCTGAACATCCTTTGTTATACCTGTGTTCCTGTTTATTCTATATAATTCTCCACCCTGAGATTCAGAATAAACGATGTAATTAAATTCTTTATCTGCAAATGTACAAAATCCATCTCCGCCGCCGACATTAATCCAATCCCGGTTTTTTATGCCTATATTATTATCTGATGGTCCGAACCATGCTCCATTGTCCTGCAATCCTCCATAAACATTGTACGGTCTTGCATTATCCGTGCTCACATGATAAAACTGGGCTACGGGTAAATTTGCAAGGAATGTCCAGTCAACTCCCCTATTAAGAGACATATAAACTCCGCCGTCCGTCCCTAAATAGATTTGATTTGGATTTTCGGGATTTATCCACAAGGTATGAAAATCCGAATGAACCCAGCCCTGTTCGGATTGTGATTCGAAAAATGATTCGCCTCCATCGTTGCTGATGGATAAACTGAAAGCCGGTCTGTAAATTCTTTTCGAATCTTTCGGGTCGACGACAATTGAACTGAAATAAAATGGTCTTGCCGTTACATTCATCGTGGTACTATTTTTTTTCCAGTTATATCCGCCATCAGTTGAACTATAGAGTGCAGTATTCTTAGATTCGGCAATTGCATAGATATGAGACGGTTCGGAATATGATATTGCAAGACATATTCTTCCTAATTCTCCGGTCGTGAAATCTTTATCAATTCTTTGCCAGGTTAAACCCGCATCCGGACTTTTATATAACCCGCTTCCCTGTCCGCCTGAGTTAAATGAATAAGGAGTACGTCTGAATTGCCACATAGAAGCATAAATAATTTCCGGATTCACCGGGTCGATAATAATATCTGCACATCCTGTTTTTTCATCCACGTACAAAATATTTTCCCAGTTCAATCCGCCGTTAACAGATTTATATAATCCCCTATCTTTACCATCACACCACAATGCTCCCGGAACTGCAACGTAAATAATGTCACTGTTCTTCGGGTCAATCAGTATTTTACTGATGTGTTCCGAATTTTCGAGCCCGATAAAATTCCAGGTTATCCCGGCATCGGAAGTTTTGTAAATACCATTTCCGACTGATACGCTGTTGCGCATATTTGATTCACCTGTTCCTGCATAAACTATATTTGGATTCTTCTGGTCTATGGCAATCGAACCAATAGACTGACAGTATTTATCAAATACTGGTTTGAAATATGTACCTCCCGAAATTGATTTCCATAGCCCTCCGCTTGCGGAACCGACATATATAACTGCGGGATCTTTAGCAACTGCATCGATGGCTGTGATTCTGCCGCTCATCACTGCAGGACCAATCTGGCGGGCTTCAATATTACCTAAAATATAATTATCGAATTTTACCTGGGAAAATCCTGATGCAGAAAAAAAAATTGCTATAAATAAAAAATATATTTTATTCATTGCTTAAATAATTTAATATGAAATCAAAAAAAATAATTCGAAAATTACTTATAAAATAAAACTGTAATCTTTCAATATTATCTACCGGAAAGATATAAAATCATATTTTACTCAGCCGGCATTTTGAATATATTATCATCGATATCTACATTCATTTCGATTTTATCCAGAGTTACAGTCTGCGAACCAATCTGGCTCCCCTCTGTGTTGATTTCCATGGTATACGGCATTTGTACATTATTCACAGTTTTATAATTACTCATAGTAGTTTCGGTATTATATTCTTTCCCGTTTCTTTTAACTATTTGTTTTTCTTTAAGAACCATATAATTTTTTGTATCAAAAAAGTAGTTGATTACTTTGCCGCTTTTTTCGGTGAGTTTTATTTTAAATACTTCGGTTCCCTCGAGGTCCTCTTTTCCCAATAATTCAGCGGTTGTACCTTCATCCTTATAATTCATTAGTCTTCCGCCGATATTTCCTCTTTCTTTAAATTCAATTGCTGTTTCATCATCTACTTTTTCAGGTTTCTTGGATCCCATCATTGGATTTATCATCCATCCCGTTGTCCCGTCATATCCCTGTTTCATTGTCATGCCCTGAATAATAATTTCAAGAAGGCTTTTGTCGGGTGCTTTGGTATATTGAGTAATAGCAAAATCCATTCCGCCCATGCCAACATAACCTGTTACTTTCATAGTTTTTATTGTTTCCCAGTTACTCTTACCTCCTGTAGCATCTATGTTTTTTTGTATTATTTCATCTGCGGTTTGAGCCAGACCATTTAAGAAGAAAAACAGTGAAATAACAAATCCGGATAAAATTCTTTTAGTATTCATAATTATATTTTTTAATTTGTATTTATTTCAAATTAATAAATAATCTAAATAAATGAAATTTACTTCAATATATTTTTTTTATCCGTTATATAATTTTTATAGCAAATTCTTCGATGATAAAAGCAATTTAAGCCAGTTCAGACATATCCGGTATTTCTTTTCGGATTTTAATTTTATATATTTTTTCCATAAATAGTGAGATGTATCATATTTCAGATGACTTTTTAAAATTGCCTCATAATCCACAAGATTTTTTTTGTCAAAATATAAGTTTTCCTTATTTGCCCGGATTTTCTCTCTGGACATTATTACAGGGACTAAATTTCCCGGTACATTATTTAAACAATTTTTATCCTTATGTAAAACATCATAATGGAAAATATTAATCCTGTAAAAGGCGGATGCTACTAGTTTATGAACCTGGAATCCCAATTTCTCATATTTTTTTTTATATAAATAAACGCCGAGATATTTTGAGTTCGGCTGGCGGTATTCTATTAACTGCTTGAAATTCTTCTTGCCCTTTTTGTATATTCTTCCGTCGTTACAGGCATAGTATCTGCTGAACCCCGGAATTCTTTTTAAAAATTTTATATCGTAAGATTTTGACATAACCTTATAATTTAAAATATATAAAATGTTAATAATTTTTTAATTCAAAAAGCAAGTATTTCAGAAATCATGTGTAAATAATTCCGATGCTCCTGTCGCCATTAAAACAGCTCCGACAAAAGCTCTTTTCTGAGCGACTTTCTGTATCGAATTCTTCAGGGAATAGATATCGGCATTTATTACCCTCTCGAGCCAAACCCATTTATCTCCAATCATTCCCCATTTTCCTTTTCCTTCTGCTTTTAAAATATTTATGTTCTCTTTATCCGGAATTTTTAATGAAGGCTTGAATATATACCTGAACCTTGACTCCCTGCTGTTTGCGTTCCCTTCACATATACCAAGACGTTCACCTCCCCCCGATGATATGATGCATTTATAAGTATAATCGAAATAATTTCCTTTGTAATCATTTATTTCCTTCACGCAATCCAGCATTTCGATTTGAAAATTTAAAGCCTTTTTTATTTTCTCCGCTCCTGATTTGAACAATGCCGGTTTTTTAAAACCCGGTATAAATCCATAATCAATATTGAGCTTTAATAACTCTTTACCAAGTTTCTGAATATCCGAATACCATTTTTTCATTTCAGAAACAGTTTTACTTCCTGATGCATAAATTACCGATGCATCATTAGTATTTGAAGTGTTTTTGGGTTTTTCCATTTGATTTTCCATAATTATTTAAATATTAAATTAATAAATATTAATTAAATTTCATTGACAATATAAGCTAATTAGATTATTATGTCAAGTATATTATCATCTAATTAGATAATATTTTAATTATATTAGAATATATCAATATTTATCATTTATGACGTTATTTCCGGAATTTCGGTATGAGATTTGCAATTATTATTTATTTCAGGATAGGATTTTAGCTGATTTGATGTATTTCACATGTAACGCCTGAAACATTTGAACGGATTAGGATATATAGATTATCTGTTATTAACATATTGAAAAAATATGATTTAAATAAAATACATATGTTATTGTTTGTCTGATTATGGAAAAGAAACCTGAATATTTTAGAAATAATATTAAGGATTTAATCCTATATTAAGTGCTTTGGTAATCACATTTAATAAATCTTCTCTTGTAAAAGGTTTAGACAGGTAATGTGTGCAATTTCCGTCAAGAAATTTTTCTTTATCTCCAACCATAGCATAAGCGGTTACTGCAACAATCGGAACATTACTGTAGCCTGAGAGCTGTCTGATTTGTTTTGCCGCTTCAAGACCGCTGATTCCGCGTAAATTAATATCCATCAGAATGATGTCGTATGGAAATTCTTCGGCTAATTTGACTGCAATTTCTCCATCAGTTGCTTCTTTAATATTGGCATAACCTTTTAATAATACACGAACGACTTTTCTGCCTAACACATCATCTTCAACGTGCAAAATGTTCGGTATTTTTAGTGGATCCGGTCTCATACCCTGCATATTATTTACTGATGATAATTTCTTTTCACGCATAGATGAAATCGGAAAAGATATTGTAAAAGTTGAACCGACACCTGATATACTATCGACTGTAATATACCCGTTCATTATTTCTACAAATTTTTTCGTGATAGTAAGACCTAAACCTGTACCTTCATATTTCCTGCTTAGACCTTCGCTTACCTGCCTGAACGGTTCAAAAATCAGGCTGCAATTCTCTTTCGATATTCCAATGCCGGTATCTTTCACTTTGATAACTACATAATTCTTGCCTTGTTTAATTCCCGAAGTTATGGTTATAACTACTTCCCCTTCATCCGTATATTTAATAGCATTGTTCAGTAAATTATTTAAAATCTGGCTGAATAATCTATCGTCGAGCGGTGCATTAATATCATTCGTTTCAGATTCTATTCTCATAATCAAATTTTTATCCTTTGCCACGACATCAAAAAGCTTTACGGTTTCAGTTATTATGCTATTTACATTTATCACTTTAAAAGATGTTTCAATCTTATTAGCTTCGACACTTGACAGGTCGAGAATTGAATTTAACGTGTCAGTCAGTCTTTTACCGCCTTTTAATATTAACTCTGCCATTTCTTTAAGGTCCGGTTGTTTTAGCTCTGAATACAACATATCTGCAAAGCCAAGTATTCCTGTCATCGGAGTTCTGAGTTCGTGACTCATTATTGCGAGGAAATTCGATTTTATAGAACTTGCTTCTTCCGCTTTCTCTTTGGCTATTCTTAGGTCCTCTTCAACTTTTTTCCTTTTTGTAATATCTTCTTTTACAGCAAGAAGGTGTGTTGTAATTCCATATTCATTTTTAATCGGCGATATCGAGGCGAATTCCCAAAAAATCTCTCCGTTTTTCTTTTTGGAAATAATTTCACCTGTCCATTCATTTTTAGCTTTTAAGATAGTCCACAAGTCTTCATCTTCCTGTTCACTGACAAAATCCGGTCTTAATATTTTAATATTTTTTCCGATTATTTCTTCAAGAATATAACCTGTAGTTTCAGTAAATTTAGGATTAACATATTCCACTATACCATCCAGATCGGTAATGACAATTGATACAGGGCTGTGTTTGATGCCGCTTGAAAGCATTCGAATCTGTTGTTCTGCAAGTTTGCTTTCGGTGACATCATTAAGAATACAATGAGCCTGCTTAATATTTCCTTTTGAATCGAAACCGACTTTTCCGAATAATATAACATTAATTAATGTACCGTCTTTTTTCATCATTTCAAATTCAACATCTGCGATTTCACCTTTATCCAGAAATTCACCGAATTTATCATAAAAATATTTTATGCTCTGTGGTGATAAAAATTCCGCAAAATTTCTTCCAAGCACTTCACCTTTTCTGTAACCAAACATTTTAAGCCATTGAGTATTCACATCAAGGAAATATCCCGTAGAATTTAATGACTGGTAGCTCAGAGGAGCCTGCTCGTATAACATCCTGAATCTTTCTTCGCTTTCAGCAAGTGATTTATCAGCTATAAGCCGCATTTCTTCCTGTTGAATATATTCAAGCGCGAATGAAATATCGGATGCGAGTTCATTTATTAACGATATTTCATCACTACTGAATACATTTAATTCCTTTGAAAATAAGAAAAGAGCACCAATGGTTTTACCGAATACAACCAAAGGAAATGAAGCTGTAGAATTAAACGAAGAATTTATTAACTCTTTTCCAAAGGGAATATTTGAAATCAGTTTGTCATTTTTCAAATCATTATAAATAACATTATTGCCATCAAAATACTTCTTTAAATTATGGTCATTTGTTAACGATTTATTGTCAAAAAATTCTTTTAGATGATTAAGATGTGAAAGATCGTTTCCATAGCTCGATGCAATTTCAATATTTCTATTTTTTGAATTAACATTAGCAATCCAGGCTAAATCAAATCTTCCGTCTTCAACAACTAAACGGCATGCTTCTTCAAAGAGCTTTTGTTTATTTTTTATCCTTACGATAGCCTTGTTTACGTCACTTAATACGGAATATACCCTGTTTAATTGCAATATCTTCTTTTCATCATTTTTTTTCGGTGTTATATCTCTTGCGACTGTAATGACTTTATCTTCACCCATCGGAGTTAAAACAGCATTGAACCACATTAAATCCTCACCGATAGGAATACTGTATTCGATATTGTTAGGCGACTTCGTTTCGAAAACTTTTTTTACTGCATTCTCAAAAAAAGCGGCTGTCTTTTGCGGAAAAACTTCGTATAACGTTTTACCTATAAGTTCTTCGAACGGCTTATATAATAACGTAGGATTCGTAGGAGCAATTTTAACATATTTATTGTCTCTGTCCATTACAAATATTACATCATTCATAGAGTTGAATAATGCTCTCAGTTCCTCTTCCGATTCCTGTATTTTCTTTTTATCTTCCGTCCAGACAGTAATGTCACGAATGATACTCTGATAATATTTTTTACCCTCTATTGTAAAAGGTCTTATGCTGTTTTCAATTTTAATGATTGTTCCGTCTTTTTTCGAATGCTCGGATTCTATAACTTTACCCCCCGATTCATCAGTACCTTCAACTAAGGTATTAAATAATTCTTCACTCTTATTCACTCTTAAATCTACAAGTTTTAATTTTAGCAGCTCTTCCTTTGTATATCCATATACTGAAATTGCTTTGTCATTGACCTCCAGAATGTTCCATTTTTCATCGGTCAGTATAATTATATCATTCGCATACTTGAACATATAATTATAATGTTTCGTAAGTGCTTGTTTTTCGAGTTCTAATTCATATTGCTTTCTGAAAAAAGTAAACTTTTGTTGTCTCCAGTAGAATGCTATTGCGCTTCCGGATAATATTATTAACAATAATGCATAACCTGCAATCCAGAGTGCCCTTTTTGCTAATCCGCTAAAAACTTCATCTTTATCAATTTTTGTGACCAATGACCAGGGTGTTCCCGGTAACTGATGAAGTGAGGCAAAAACTTCAACTCCCCTGTAATCTATACCTTCTGTGAAACCGGTTTTACCTTTTAAAATCTGTGCAGCAGGCAAATTATCTTTATTTAGAGGAATTTTAAGTCTTAATGCTGAGTTTTCAAGATGCCTTAAATCATTTAAATATAAAACATCGCTTCCGCTTTTTTCTATCAATAACGCTTCTGCGGTATTACTCGGAGACGGCCATTTTTGTATCGTCGGAAATAAATAAATTCTCGGATCAATCTCTAATGTTACTACCCCGGCAGATACAGTATCTTTTTCATTAACTACTAATATTGGTATGAATAAATCGAACGCTAATCTGTTTGAATCGGAATCAGGGAAATGAATATCCGAAAAATTTATTTTTCTTTGATTTAACGAATTTCTTAAAATAATATTATCTTCATAAGAATCTTTAATAATATTTTGGGGGTAACTCAGGCAATTGTTTCCCGAGGTATCGTATAATATTGCACAATTGAATTTATATAATTTTGTAAGTGATTCTAACCAGTAATTTATTTGATTAGTGTTATTGGGATTGACTTTATTTTTATTATTAAAATAATATACAAGGTCATTTATTATTAAAGGGTTTTTTGAAATATTTTCTGCATCTTCAAGCAATTCTTCTTTCCAGGATAATATTTCATTTACTTTCATAACTCCGACGGAATGCAGTTCATTTTCTGCGTTTTCCGTTATCTTCTCTTTGAAATTCAGATAATAAAGAAATCCTAAATAACAAATACCGGCAGATAAAAGAATAAAAATAATAAGCAAAATCGAAGGGAATCTTCTGTATAAAGATGGATTCTTATCTTTTTCTAAAATAGTGGTAGCGAAATTAGAATCGGTAAATTTTTTTATATCATTCATATTTCGGTCAATTTCAATTGTTTTTCAATTTTATTAAATGAACCATATATGATATTATAACGCAGAATTTAAATCTGAAAGCCAGTCATTAAAACTAAATAATTTATAAATTAATTTAAATTTTTATAATATAACAGGTAATAAAAATATGAATTAATAGTTGAGAAAAGGTTTCTTTTAGCTAAAAAATATAGCTTTCAATGTAAATTTAAGATTAATAAATTATTAAATAATTTGAACTTTAAAATATAAATATTGTTTTCAAAATAGAAAGGCACTTTAGTTCTCTGTAGAGAGAAATTTTTGTTTACTTCATTAAATATATTTTTACTAAATTATACAAAACCATTTTTATATGACAACCAAAGTATTTGAAAAAAACACTGAGTTAAAAGAAAAAGTTAAACCATCTTTTAATGCTGATAATACTATTTACATCACTAATAATGTAAATAATAAGAAGTCATCGTCAAAATCCAAGAAAGCTTTATTTTGTACTTCCTGCGATAGAGAATTAGATATTTTCTGGCTAAAAGAATTATCTACTAATAAGAAATCCGTAAAAAATAATTTTGAAGATTGTCAGAAGACCGGGAAATTTAAAGGGAAATATTGTTCTAAAATGTTCATCTCCGGAGTTTATACGGAAAAAGAATTGAAAAGCAAAAAATGATTTTTTTTACTCTTTAAGTTAAATAATTCTGTCTAAATATATTTTTCATTTCAACGTTTTATAAATTCGTTAAAATAGCTATCTTCCTATTATAAACCGCTTAGTTTCGCTTAATAATATTCGCATTTTTCCATTATATGATTAACCGATTGTATCTGAAATAAGAATTAATTATTTTTGTATGATATGCGTGAATGGCGGAATTGGCAGACGCACCAGACTTAGGATCTGGCGAGGAAACTCGTGGGGGTTCGACTCCCCCTTCGCGCACATAAATATTTTGAAATTATAATATAATACTGATAAATATGTCGACAAAAAATACTCCTAAACATAACAATTCACCAAGATGCTCTTTTTGTGGAAGAAGTGCCGATAAAGTTACGAATATGATAAAAGGACCGGTGGATCCCTATGGCAAATCAGTATACATATGCGAAGTTTGTGTCGGAAATGCACTTCAAATCATTAAAATGAATGCAGAACTCGAAGTCGACAAACGGCATAATAAATTCAGAGAAAATTTATCCCCTCAGTCTATTAAAGGATTTCTTGATGATTATGTTATCGGACAGGAAAGAGCAAAAAAATCTCTTGCTGTTGCAGTTTATAACCATTACAAAAGAATAGAATCCCTCGAATATAACAGCATAGATGATGTCGAAATAGAAAAAAGTAATGTTTTATTAATCGGCGGGACAGGTACAGGAAAGACATTTCTTGCCCAAACTCTTGCGAAATTTCTTAATGTTCCCTTTGCAATTGCAGATGCCACAACTTTGACCGAAGCGGGATATGTCGGAGATGATGTTGAATCAATTTTAGTACATCTGCTTCAAAGTGCTAATTACAACCAAGCGCTTGCAGAAAGAGGAATAATATATATAGATGAACTCGATAAAATTACACGAAAAAGCGAAAGTACATCGATAACACGAGATGTATCAGGTGAAGGTGTTCAGCAGGCACTTTTAAAAATCCTTGAAGGAACAATAGCAGGAGTACCTCCGAAAGGCGGCAGAAAACATCCCGAACAGCCACTCGTAAATATTAATACAAAAAATATTTTATTCGTTTGTGGAGGCGCATTCGATGGTCTTGAAAAAATAATAGAAAAACGTGTTGCTAAAAGTTCGATTGGCTATACAGGCGAAGTGTATTCTAAAGGCGACATTAAGAAAGATGAAATACTCGCCCAGGTTGAACCGGACGATTTAATTAAATTCGGATTAATTCCCGAACTCGTCGGAAGATTACCGGTCGTTACTACGTTGGATTATCTCGATAAAAAAGCATTACTGACGATTCTTACCGAGCCTAAGAATGCTATAGTGAAACAATATAAGAAGCTTTTAAGAATGGAAGGCGTGGAATTGGAATTTAATGATGATGCTTTAAATGCAGTTGCAGAAATTGCTATTAAAAGAGGTACCGGTGCACGCGCTCTGAGGTCAATTCTCGAAAATACAATGATAGATATAATGTATAAAATTCCGTCAAAAGAAAATGTATCCAATTGTATTATAACTCAGGAAGTCATTACTGAAAAAAAAGAGCCCATTTATATAAGTAACAAGAAAAGAGCAACTGCTTAATTGCAATAATATTTCTTTCATAAGCTCTTGTAGCCGCAAGCTTTAGCTTGCGTTGATTTTGCTCTGTAATCGTTTTCGTAGCCGCAAGCTTTAGCTTGCGTATTTTTTAATATAAATATTTTTTCACCATTTAACATAATATGTCTGAATTAAAATCGAATTTAAAATACGACGATAATTTTAAAACGCGGTTCACATTTCACAAATCTTTACTTGAATATATTCAGGGTATTGGTGATAAAATAAAATCCGGCGGCGGAACGAAAGCCATTCAAAAACTTCACGCACAAAATAAACTTCACGCACGCGAAAGGATACAATTACTCATTGACGATAATTCTTCATTCCTTGAACTCGGGTTGTATACTGCTTATAAAATGTATGAGGAATACGGCGGCGCTCCATCCTCAGGAACGATTTTCGGAATCGGTAAAATTCACAACCGCGATTGCGTAATTGTGGCGAATGATGCTACAGTAAAAGCAGGCGCCTGGTTTCCCATAACGTGTAAAAAAAACCTGCGTGCTCAGGAAATCGCGATGGAAAATCATTTGCCGATAATATATCTCGTAGACTCAGCAGGAGTCTTTTTGCCTCTGCAGGAAGATATTTTTCCCGATAAAGAACATTTCGGAAGAATTTTCAGAAATAATGCAATTATGAGTTCGATGGGAATTCCACAAATTGCCGCGATTATGGGACCTTGCGTTGCAGGTGGAGCTTATCTCCCGATTATGAGCGACGAAACAATTATCGTCGAAGGAACCGGAAGCATTTTCCTCGCTGGACCGCATCTTGTAAAAGCTGCAATCGGTGAAAAAATTGAAAACGAAGCTCTCGGCGGTGCTGATGTATCAACTACAATTTCAGGTATTACAGATGAAAAAGTTTCTGACGATAAAGCAGCTATAGAAAAAATAAGAAGCCTCGTTTCAAAGTTCGGTGATTCTCCGAAAACAGGATTCAGCAGGATAAAACCTGAACTGCCTTTAGAACATGAAGAAGCAATTTATGGCGTGTTTCCTGAAGATAGTTCGAAACCTTATAATACTTATGAACTTATTACACGCTTAATAGATAAAAGTGAATTTGATGAATATAAACCCGACTATGGTAAAACTATAATAACAGGTTTTGCGAGAATAGATGGCTGGGCAGTCGGTATTGTGGCGAACCAGCGTGAATTAATACGCAAAAAAACTGCAAAGGGAGGAACGGAGATGCAGTTCGGCGGCGTGATTTATTCTGACAGTTCCGATAAGGCTTCCCGATTCATTATGGTTTGTAATCAAAGAAAAATACCAATTCTGTTTCTTCAGGATGTAACCGGATTTATGGTAGGCTCTCAATCCGAGTATGGCGGCATTATTAAAGATGGAGCTAAAATGATTTATGCGGTTGCCAATTCAACGGTTCCGAAGATTACTATTATTACAGGCAATAGTTACGGTGCAGGAAATTATGCGATGTGCGGAAAAGCTTATGACCCGCGTTTTATCTTCGCATATCCGAATGCTAAAATAGCAGTAATGGGCGGCTCTCAGGCGAGTAACGTACTTCTTGATATAAAAATCAATCAGATGAAAAAACAGGGGAAAGAAATTCACGAAGACGATAAAAAAATATTCCTCGATGAAATTCAACAACGCTATACCGAGCAAACAGAAGTTTTATACGCTGCTTCGAGACTCTGGATAGATGAAATCATTGACCCGTTAGAAACACGAAAAATAATTTCCCGATGCATAGAAATTACAAACAATAATCCCGATATAAAAAAGTTTAATGTCGGTATGATTCAAACATAACATACTATTCATGTGCAAAAGCTTTGCTCTTCTCGGTGTATCTCTGTGAATACCTCTGTGTTCTCTGTGAAATTTTTCTTCAAGCAACAATAAATAATTATAATTTTATCATTCCTTATTTCATTTATATTTAAAGTCATAAAAACTATTTTAAAAGATTAATTAATATTTTATAGACATTTGATACCATCAAAAGAAATACGGCAGTCGTTTCTGAAGTTTTTCGAAGAAAGAGGACATACAATAGTCCCCTCTTCTTCCGTCGTCCCCTATGATGACAACACTTTACTATTTACAAATGCAGGAATGAACCAGTTTAAAGATGTTTTTCTTGAAATTGGTAACAGGGAATATAAACGAGCGGTTGACACACAAAAATGTATCCGCGCAGGCGGTAAACATAACGACCTCGAAGAAGTTGGTGTAGACGGATACCATCACACTTTTTTTGAAATGCTCGGCAACTGGTCATTTGGTGATTATTATAAAAAGGAAGCAATTACATGGGGCTGGGAATTGCTTACAAAAGTCTGGAAGCTTCCTAAGGAAAGACTTTGGGCAACTGTTTATAAATCTGATGATGAAGCTTATGATATCTGGAAAAACGAAACCGACATCGATGAATCGCATATTTTAAGATTCGATGAAAAAGATAATTTCTGGGAAATGGGTGAAACCGGTCCCTGCGGTCCCTGCTCGGAAATCCATTTTGATTCATCCCCTGATGGATGCAAGCCTGAAGACATAAACGCAGGGAAAGAAGATGTAATCGAAATATGGAATCTCGTTTTCATACAATATAACCGAAATGAAAAAGGAGTACTCAATCCCCTGCCGCGCAAACACGTTGATACAGGCATGGGTTTCGAAAGAATTGTCAGAGTTTTGAATAATAGCAAATCAAATTATGAAACGGATATATTCGAACCGATTATATTTGAGATTGTAAAAATTACCGGCAAAAAATATGAAGGCGAAAATATTTCATCGATTAATGCAATCGCAGACCACGTAAGGGCTTTAACGTTTGCTATCTGTGACGGAGCATTCCCTTCAAATGAGGGCAGAGGTTATGTCTTAAGAAGAATATTAAGGCGCGCTTTACGTCTCTCAATAAAACTTGATAATAATGAACCACTTTTATATAAGCTTGTCGATGTGGTTGTGAATAATTTTTCGGATCCATTTCCGGAATTAAAAGATAAGCGCGATTATATAATAAATGTCATTAAATCAGAAGAAGAAAGTTTTCAAAAGACACTTTATAAAGGCATCGAGCTTTTTGAAGAAGTTTATGATAAGATAAAAAATAAAGATAATATTTTTCCGGGTGAAGATGCTTTTAAGCTTTACGATACTTACGGCTTTCCTGTTGATTTAACTGAAGTAATGGCAAAAGAAAAAGGTCTTTCGGTGGATATGAAAAAGTTCGATGAAGAAATGCAAAAACAGAAAAATCGCGCAAAAGCCGCAAGGAAAGAAGAAATAATTCTTGCAGATACGAAAATTTTTGAACTCGATGAAAAAATAAAAGCGCAGAATCCTGATTATGACCCTTATAATATAACTCAAAACGGCGTTAAAACAAACCTGCTCAATGTAAACAGGATAGCAAATTCCGATATAGAAGTTCTCGTTTTAAAAAATAATCCTTTTTATTCCGAATCGGGCGGTCAGGTAAGTGATACGGGAAAATTAATTTTTTCTGACGGATATGCGCTCGATGTGATTGACAGCAAAAATAATTTTTACGTTTATGTGAAAAATTATGACCACAAAAATATATTTCATAAAGAGGTCATTGCGAAAGTAGATTATAAAAGAAGGCGTGCAATTCAAAGGAATCATTCCGCCACGCATCTTGTACACGAAGCCCTGAGGCGCGTTCTTGGAAGTCACGTTAAACAAATGGGTTCACTCGTCACAGATGAATATTTACGATTCGATTTTCCGAATTTAAAAAAATTAACCGGCAAAGAGATTCTCCGGATAGAAGAAATTGTAAACGGGAAAATACTTGAAGGAATAAAAGTAAATACACTGAAAGATGTTTCCATCGGTGAGGCAAATAAAATTCCAAATGTTAAAAAATTCTTCGGAGAGAAATACGGGAGCGTTGTAAGGGTCGTTACTATGGATGAAAATTTTTCTGTCGAATTTTGCGGCGGCACTCACGTTTCGAATACAAATGACATCGGTCTCTTTAAAATCACAAAAGAGGAAAGCATTTCATCAGGCGTTAGAAGAATTTTCGCAAGAACAGGTGAAGGTATAATTAATCTGATAGATGAAAAAATTGACAGCATAGAAAATATTATTTCAGAATTGCCTAATAAATATTCCAATAATTTTAAATCCGGTCTGGATGAATTCAGAAAAGGATATCGTAACATAGATTTTAAAGACGTTTCTATGATGCGAACTCTTCTTGAATACCAGGATGCGACGATAAAAACACTTTATGATTTACGCGAAAAATATATTGAAGAAAAAAAACAGGATGAAAAGAAACTACTGAAACAAAATATCGGGAATATTCTGAACGAACTGGATATATTAATAAATAACGCTCCCGAAGAAAACGGAATAAAAGTACTTGCTTGCAAACTTGGTGTAAATAATGCGGAAGAATTCAAAGAACTCGGTGAAAGATTAAGAGAAAAAATATTGAATGGAGTAGGGCTTGTCGCTTCAGTGATTGACGGAAAAATAAATCTGGTTTGTTCCGTCAGCGATAATTTGATTAAAGAAAAAAATCTGAATGCAGGGAAGCTTATTGCCGAAGTAGCAAAAGAGCTTGGCGGAGGAGGAGGAGGCAGACCACAACTTGCAACCGCCGGCGGAAAAGACGTCTCCAAATTAGATGAAGCTTTAAAAAAGTTTGAAACAAAGGTCATAGAATTAGTAAAATAGCTCTATCAGATTATCGATTATTTTATAATTGTAAACGCACCCCTCTCCTCTTAGGAGAGGGGCAGGGGTGAGGTTGAAATCTCAATAAACAATAAAAATATTAACAAATAAGTTATATTTCATAAATTTGCTTGAAATATTTGGAAATGATTTTTATAATATTGCGATATGAAAATCTCATAAACGGAAAATTAAATTAATTTATTAATATAAAATGAGAGTAATAATCCCCGTTGCCGGTTCCGGAACAAGGTTAAGACCGCACACTCTTACTCAACCCAAGGTATTGCTCAATATTGCGGGACACCCGATGATATATCACATTATAAACCAATTGATTCAGGATAAAATTGCGTCTGACATAATTCTGATAACCGGATTCATGGGAGACAAAATAGAAAATTATCTCAAAAAAGCATTTAAATTTAAATTTGAATTCGTTGAGCAAAAAGAACCTCTCGGGTTAGGTCACGCAATATATTGTGCAAAAGAAAAATTCGACCCGTTGGAAAAAGAAGATGTACTTATAATTTTAGGTGACACACTTTTCGATGTGAATTTAAAAGAAATGTGTAAAAATAAATATTCGGTCATAGGCGTTAAAAAAGTCGATGACCCGTGCAGGTTCGGTGTTGTCGAGAAAAACGAAAAAGGTTTTATTCATAGATTCGTCGAGAAACCTCAGTCCAAAGAAATATCCAAATCAAAAGATGCCATTGTCGGATTATACTATCTTAAAAATTCAACTTTGCTATTTGAATCACTCGACCACATAATTAAAAATGATATAAAGACAAAAAATGAATTCCAGTTGACTGATGCACTCGAAACTATGATTGTAAATAAAGATAAGATGAAAACCTACAATGTAAGCGGCTGGCTCGATTGCGGTAAACCCGAAACTATGCTCGAAACCAACAGGTGTATTTTAAATAAAACCGGTATCAGATACAGCGTAAAAGGTTCTGTTATTAAATATCCTGTTTTTATAGGTGAAAATGTAACCCTCGAAAATTGTGTGTTAGGTCCGGATGCTACTATCAATTCTAATTCTGTAATAAAAAATAGTACAATAAAAAATTCAATCATCGAGGAACATTGTCATATCGAAAATTCTGTTTTATCCGAATCCCTTGTAGGAAGGAATTGCAGAGTTATCGATAAAAAAGGCTCTATAAACTTAGGAGATTATTCGGAAATATAACTATAGAAAATTGAATCCTCCCCTCTCCTTACAGGTTGAGCGCTCTATGCGAAAGGTTTTTGGGGCAGGGGTGAGGTTTTAAATTACAGTCGTTACCATGTCCCGATAAATCGGGATCAGAAACAAAAAGCGACTGGAGCTTGGTACGAGCTCCAGAGATTTCTTTCCTCCCGTTACCCCCAAAAAAATAAATTCGGATTTATAAAATTAATTATAATTATTTGTTCGCATCTATTGCTGCTTTCAGAGATTCAAAATCTCTTGCAATTTGTATTCCCGGAAGTTTTACAGGTGCCCCTATTTGTGCAATAAAACTTCCCTGAACTTCTCCTGTTTTATATGAAGTAAAACCAATTCGGTACAAACCCGTAACTAAAGATTTTGTTGGATTGCTCACATCACTTGAAATTCTCATTTGCGAATTATATCTATTGCCTGAAGGCTGTTTAGGTAAATCACTGCAATCATCGTTTTGACCATAAACAGTCCAGCTTGCAGTTTTCGCTTTTGAAACAAAATCATCATCATTGATTATTCCATCAGCTCTTTCAAATGAAATCCATGTATCAAAGTATTTGGTACGTTCATTAAAATTAGCGGTATAATCTTCCATAACAAAATCCCCTTTGCCGGGACTTAAATTTTTGGGAATAGGAGATACCATCCTGATTCCGATTTCCGGTGCGGCAACAGGAATCCATAAATATAAGTAATAGTATTTTTTACCATCGCGCTCTTCGTCAGGTATAGCGTCCTGCTTTATATAACCAAAATAACTAATCACGTCCAGGTAAGGAATACGAATTTCCTGACCAAACACTGTTGTTTTTCCCAGGTCAGCTTCAAAAGTCGGGAGCTTTTGTGCATTCATCCCTTTTACAAGAAACAGGGAAATAGCAATGAAGAAGATTAATTTTTTCATTTGTTAAATTGATTTAAAGTTATCCTACTCATAAGGCTTTTCGGAGACGCCCCGATTTTTAAAGTGTTTTCCGGACTCCACTGTTTTGCTAATTATTTTTTGAATGGTTCGCTTAAATTCCGACCGGAGAAGTCATAAACTTAAGCTCTGTACATAATGTGTTGCATTTACAAAATAAAATAATTGCTTTGTAATATCAATAGATATATTATTTTTATTGATTAACCTAAGAGTATTAATATATTATGAATCTTATGAATCTTATGAATCTTATGAATCTTATGAATCTTATGAATCTATTTGTTTTCTGTTATTTGAAAAGTGTCATCCCCGAATGTGCGTTCTTTGTATTCTGATGTTTTTTATCCGGTCAGGAATCTATATGTGTTTTTGTCATTTCCGCGAAATCGGGATACGTTCTATGTTCAGCGAAGCAAATCTAAACGAAGCCTATGGCTCTAATTAACTCATTCGCCAGTCTAACAATTCTGTTATGTTAATCCCGAAGGGATGATAATATTGTAGAAAATGAATTGTGGACTAAAGACAAACCCCGAAGGGGTGACATTTATGCCATTGTTGGTGTTAGCCGTTCTTTGGCGTCACCAACAACACAATTTATTTAATTAATAGCATTTTTTATGCCGTTGTTGGTGTTAGCCGTTCTTTGGCGTCACCAACAACACAATTTATTTAATTAATAGCATTTTTTATGTCGTTGTTGGTGTTAGCCGTTCTTTGGCGTCATCAACAACAAAATTTATTTAATTAAAAGCATTTTTTTCGATTCATTATAATCCCCAACTTGCAATCTATAAAAATAAACTCCGCTGGGATAATGCGATGCATTGAAAGTAACTTCATACGTTCCGGGTTGTAATTTCTCATTCACCAGTGTTTCTATTTCTTTCCCAAGAATGTCATATACTTTTAAATTTACTAATCTTGAATCTTTAATCTGAAATCTTATAATCGTAGAAGGATTAAACGGATTCGGATAATTCTGAAATAATAAAAACTCTTCCGGGATATTGCTGCTGATATTATGAATTCCTGTATTCGGATTTATCACATATAATGCTCCGATTCCACCGGCAAAAATAAAAGTTTGACCGGATGCTAAAGAATAAATTGTATTGTTAATAATTCCATCGTTATATGGCAGCCAGGATGAACCATTATTTATGCTTTTATAAATTCCTGAAGTTAATGTTGAAACATATATAATTCCATTTTTGATAATCATATTACTAACTGTTGTTAAAGGTAATCCATTGTTTTTGGATATCCAATTATTCCCATCGTTAGTACTTAAATAAATTCCCTGATTAGTTTCAGCATAAAAATTATTATAATCTTGAAAAAAACTCTGAACATTTATACTTTCTAATCCCGAATTGGATATTATACTCCAGTTTATTCCGCGATTTGTAGATTTGTACAACACGTGATTTGTATTATTCTCTAAAGTTTGAACAAGAGCCATATAATCGTTATTAAAAACTGTATTTACGTGCGAATTATTTGTTGGAATTCCATTTGCGATTTGCCAGTTTAATCCAAAATTAGATGTTAGATAAACTCCGTGTACATATCCCCCGATAATAATATGACTACAAACGAAATACTTTAGTAAATTTCCCGCCGATGAACCTGCCAATGGAATATTAATCCAACTCAATCCGACATTAGTAGAATATACAAAACCATAAGAGCCTTGTGAAAAAATCTCATAACCTCCATCAAATAAATTATAACAAGATGATGTATCTGTTAACGTGTATATTACTTCCCAATTTACCCCTGAATTTGAACTTTTAAAAACACCATTTCCGGTTGTGCCTGCGAAAACATAATTATTAATTGCATACAAACCCGGATAATCTACATTGGAAAGAAAACTAAATGCTGCATTCCAGTTTAACCCTAAATTTGTAGATTTGTAAACACCGTAATGTGTTCCTGCAAATAATCCGTTACTGGTTATTAAAGTGGTTGTAACACCGTTGTTCGGTAAATCTGCACCTGTTGGATAGAAACTATTACCTGAATTTGTACTCATATACACGTATTGATTTGAGGAGTTATATGCATAATTAACAGCAACTATATTTCCTAATGCATTAACAGATCCGCATTGTCCGGGAAAACCCGGAATGACAGTCCAATTCAGACCATTATTTGTAGTCTGATATATTGCATTTCCGCACGCAAAAATTTTATTACCGCTTGATGCGAGAGAATTGATCGGAAAATAGGGTAGTCCAGTATTAGCAGCAGTCCAGTTATCACCATTGTTTGTACTTCTATACATAGTGTCCCCTGCGCCGTTGAACGATTCCGCAAATATATAATTACCTGAGGAAATAATTGCATTAATGCCCATCGAAAATCCAATTTCGTTATTTATAAAAACCCAATTTACTCCGTCATTGCTGCTTCTGAAAATACCGTTTTGACTTCCGGCAAAAACATAGCTTCCTTTAACATAGAATGTTTCAATGTAATAAGAAGAAAATCCTGAATTTGAATTAATCCAGCTCAGACCATGATTTGTGGAGCGATATACACCGCTTGCAAATGTACCGATAAGTACTGATGTCGGTGTCGATATTATTGACATTAAATCGGCATTGAGACCATTTGTAAAATTATACCAGGTCACACCGTTATTTGAACTTCGAAATAACTGCTTATTATTCGTTATAAAATATATAAATCCGGAACTGTCTTTTGTTAAACCACTTACCACAGAAGCATCATAAATATTGACTTTTTGCCATTGTGCAAATAATGAGGAAGAAATAAAAAAAAGAAAATAAAAAACAAGTAATGATTTTTTCATTATTGAAAATTTTATTTTAACAAAATTAATTTTTTATGCCGTTGTTGGTGTTAGCCGTTCTTTGGCGCCACCAACGACGAAATTTATTTAATTAAAAGCATTCTTTTAGTTTCATTATAATCCCCGACTTGCAATCTATAAAAATAAACCCCGCTGGGGTATTGCGATGCGTTGAATGTTACTTCATACGTTCCGGGTTGTAATTTCTCATTGACCAATGTTTCAATTTCTTTTCCGAGGATGTCATAGACTTTGAGAACGGACATTCCCGCTTTATCCCCCCTTTGAAGGGGGGCAGGGGGGATGTCAAACTTTATCCTCGTCACCGGATTAAACGGATTCGGATAATTTTGATAAAGGGAATATTTATCCGGAATACTTTCATTTATATTTTTTACATCTATTATATCTGAGAACAGGCGTTTCCATACAGAATTCTGAGTCCCTGCATATATGTAATCATTTAAAATTAATATAGAATAAACGGAAGTAAAAGAACCGGTAAATCCCTGATTTTTAGATATCCAGTTTAAACCATTGTTTGAAGTAAGAAAAATCCCATTCATACTTCCGGCAAATACATATTGCCCTGATATTGCAAGTGAGCGAATCGATTTATTAGTTATACCGTTATTTACTTCAATCCAGTTTAATCCATTATTTGTGCTCAGGTGAACCCCGATTCCGGCATATGAACCTGCATATATATAAGAACCCGAAACAGCGATTGTATAAACCGGATTAGCATTAGTCAATCCTAAACTTTGCCAGTTAAAACCGTTATTCGTACTTAATAAAATACCCTCATTATCTGTTGCAGCATATATATTTGAACCTGAAACTACAAATTGATTTACCGCTTCTCCCGCTAAAGCGGAATCAGTCCAATTTAATCCGTTATCCGGGCTTATATAAACGCCACTATAATTTGTACCTGCAATTAACTTACCTCCTGAAAATGCAAGTGTATTTATATATTTACCTTGCAAACCTCTGCTCAACCAACTTGTACCATTGTTAGTACTTAAATACACGCCATAATACGTTCCTGCAAATAAATTTTGTCCGGCAGTAATGAGAGAATATACCTGTGTCCCGGCAATTCCAAAGTTTTTAGGTGTCCAATCCATACCATTGTTGGTACTTAAATACATCCCGTAATATACGGTTCCGGCATAAAAATTATTTCCTGAAGATAGCATGGTTAAAACTTCCGCTCCAAAATATCCATTAAAAACGTAAGACCAGTTATTACCATTGTTCGAGCTTAAGAATATTCCATTAAAATAAGAACCTACAAATATATTATTGTCTGAACACAATATGGACTTGATAGCATTTACACCTAAATTACTATTCAATGTATTCCAGTTTAAACCATTATTTGAACTTACAAAAATACCATTCTCATAAGTACAAGCATATAAATTTTGATTTGAAATAGTCATTGCAGTTATATTATAATTTGATAATCCAATATTTTGCCATAAAGCTCCATTATTTGTGGTCAGATAAATTCCATTTCCTGCTGTTCCTGCATAAACATTTGTTCCCTGAGCAGCAAGTGATGTTATGGTTGCATTATTTAATCCTGTATTAATTGAATCCCAATTATTTCCATAATCCGTACTCAAGTTTAAACCACTTGCAAACGAATTAGCATATATATTTGTCCCTGATACTACAAGATCCTTGATAGCATATAATCCTTTGTATATCCAGTTTGCACCATTATTTGTAGTAGAATATACTCCACCCGATGACATACCTGCAAATAATATTGTTCCGATTGCTGCAAATGAGGTGCATTCATCGTAATTCTCAATCCCATAGTTAACTTTAATCCAATTAGTTCCATTATTTGAGCTCTTGCATATTCCACTATCTGAAGTTCCGATAAATACGTATTGTCCAAACGTTGTACAAGATGATACCCCTTGATTGCTAAATCCTTTATTTGACCAGCTAAAACCATTATCAGTGCTTAAGTATATACCTACATCAGTGCCGGCAAAAATATTAGAGCTATTTTTTGCAAAACAAATTACTGTACAGCCTTTAGGTCCATTGGTCTGTATCCATTGTGAATAGATATTGCTATAAATTAGTAGTAAACCAAAAATCAATATTATTTTTTTCATAATAATTTTTTTAATTATTAGAAATTTATTTTTATGCCGTTGTTGGTGTTAGCCGTTTTTTGGCGTCACCAACAACAAAATTTATTATGCCGTTGTTGGTGTTAGTCGTTTTTTGGCGACGCCAACAACGAAATTTATTTAATTAATACCATTCTTTTCGATTCATTATAATCCCCCACTTGCAACCTATAAAAATAAACTCCGCTGGGATATTGCGATGCGTTGAATGTCACTTCATACGTTTCGGGTTGTAATTTCTCATTGACCAATGTTTCAATTTCTTTCCCGAGTATGTCATAGACTTTCAACACAACTTTGTCATCCCCGAATGTGCGTTCTTTGCATCCCGATGTTCTGTATATCGGGACTCCTGTCGGGGATCTCCTGCCATTGTCATCCCCGAGTGTGCGTTCTTTGCATCCCGATGTTCTGTATATCGGGACTCCTGTCGGGGATCTCCTGCCATTGTCATTCCCGCGAATGCGGGAATCCACCGGAATATCAAACTTTATCTTCGTCGTCGGATTAAACGGATTCGGATAGTTTTGAAATAGTTTAAATTCACCAGGTATATTTTCTGAAATTAATTTAACAGAAATAATTATTCCGCCACCATTTGTGGTTTTTAATATCTGAGAACCAGCCCAGGTAAAACCTAAAGAAGTATCATACATATATATATAGAAATTTGCATATAAAGGACTTGTCTGTTTTCCCCAAACAGAACCACCATTACTACTCGCTAAAACATAATATCCGTCTGTTCCGCTCCAAATTCTAATATTACTAACTGCAAAAACATTTCCAATACCATATAGATTTGTATAACTAAATTGTAATGTCCAATTTAATCCCCCATTAATTGTTTTATAAATCTTGCTATTTTGAAATTCCATATTAACCCAGCCGGTATCTTTGTTTAGAAAACTGTAACCATATAATGTTCCGTTTGGATTTATTTGCGTCCAGTTAAACCCACTGTTTGTGGTTTTCCAGAGATAACCATTTCCGGACATATATCCGCAATATTCTCCGTTAAATTTTTCTTTAAAGAAATATAAAGTAGCCGGAACTCCTCCAGGACCATTACAGATATTCTCTATTGTCTGAAATCCATTCGTAGTTCTGAAAGTATAATGAGAAGGATAACTAAATGAATTTACCCATCCGGTATCCGCATTTACCATATAAAAACCTCCTCCGTCAAGAGCGCCGGAAGATTGCATTATAATCCAGTTAAATCCGCTATTAGTAGTTTTCGATAATGTCGTATTCCCAGCTTGATAACCCATAGCATATCCGAGAGTATCATTAATAAATTGGAATGATGAGACTTTTGCTGAATCGGAATAAACAGATTGCCAGTTTATACCTGCATTTGTTGTCCTAAGTAAATTAAATAAATAACTGGATTGTAAAACGTTTATCCATCCGGTATTAGAATTTATAAATTGTATTTGATTTACCGAACCTGAAACGGGCAAATTGATTTGATACCACTGCCCATTACAATTTTCAATGTTCAATGTACAATGGACAATTAAGAGCGAGAGCAAAAACAAAACTGAGCGAAGCGAATTCTTGATGAGTCTGCGATTTATTAATATATCGTTGTACTTTTTAGACATTAAGTAAATAGTATAACATTTTGCAAATTTATAAAAATGTTACTTTTTTGGAGCTAACGAATTTTAGACGAGATTGCAAGTATATTCGTTATTGAAATTTCACGATTTCCGTTTGTAAAATCAAGTAATATATTTATAGTTATCTTAATGGCTTTGCAAATATATATTGGAATGTGCTTAAAAAGCCTTAAACGCAAAGTTCGCAAAAAAAACTCGCAAAGTTCGCAAAGTAACGCTCGCAAAGTCAAAAAATGCGTTTTTGGCTTATTTTTGCACATTATTATTATTCTGATGTACATCTGAAACATTCCGGCGTACATCTGAAACATTCCGGCGTACATCTATGAGCCTGGATGTACATCTGAGACATTTGGATGTACATCTGAAACATTCTGACATACATCCGGAACATTCCGGCGTACATCTAAAACATTCCGGCGTACATCTTTGAGCCTGGATGTACATCTGAGACATTTGGATGTACATCTGAGAAATTCTGACGTACATCCGAAACATTCCGGCGTATATCCGAATATTTTCGATTTACATCTAAATATTTCTGATTTACATCGGAATAAAAAAGATTTAAATCCGGATTCGATAAATTTAAATTTTAAAACGCGGGAATTACATGTGATTATTTTAGATGTAGATTTTTCTTTTATAAATTTAAATCCAATCGCTGTGGATTTAAATTTTTATCTTTTAAGAAACTTAAAATATGTTTACAAATAATACTAATTTAAATTTTAATAAATTGACTAATATTAATAATGTCACTCCTTCGGAGTTATTCAAATAAGTTTCTTCTTTCTTTAATTACAACTTGTCGTAATTAATGCTTCTAAACATCCAACAAAAAAGGGATATTACAATTTTTCCTTGTTCGAGCCGGTGTATTTTAATAATCCATCCTGTACATTTTTACTTAACGTGCTCCACGAAAAGGTTTTCGAGCCCGAATTATTTTCGCCGCCCAAAATTACGAATTCGTTTTGAAGATTTCTTAAATCTACCGTCAGCAGGTATGATTCCATTAAAGGAGAAATTCCTAAATCAATTTGAAGTTGTTTAAAAATCGGAGCATCTTCAGTGTGTGCATAAATATTAAAATGATTCCACGTTGCAGGATTATCATATTTTGTGTTATGCGAGGCGCAGGAGAGTGCGAATAATGAAATAAATATTATTGATATGAATATTGTTTTATGCATTATGATATAATATAAATTATTTCTTGTATTGCTTAAGTGAATTTAAGAAATTTAAATCGAAATTGAAAATTAAATAACCAATAAAATTTCCTGGATTCCAGTCCCGATAAAAAACATCGGGATCAAAAGCAAAAAGCGACTTTCGCTGGAATGACAAAAGTCCTATGTGCAAATCGTTAATTCTTAGCTCTTCTCCAGCTTTTTGGAATAATACATTTCGGCGGCTAAGAATAGTAATGCGATTATAAGGCAATATTTCCAGAGTTCGGAGCCGTTGCGGTTTTCTGATATTTCTTCTTTTATTGCCGACGGATTATTTATGTATTTAACATTTTTCATATCGAGTTCATTGAAATAATCCATGATTTCTTTTTTATCCGCCCTCTGCATTTTGCATTCGAGCGTATCAAAATTTAATACAAATGAATATGAAGAATTTCCGTCTGAATTGCGGAAAGAATATTTCCCGATTTCAGATGAATAAGAATTATAAGGAAATAAAATCGCATCGAAAAAATTATTTTGCTTTGACGCAGCTAAATTTAATTTAAAAGGAATTTTTTTGCCGTCGGGCAAAATAACTTCCGTTATATCTTTCAAACCTTTTACAAAAATTAAATTATTCGTTCCCGTTACATTCGAACTTCTCCCGGTGTTTATATTGCTTAAATATTCTATTCCGCGAATCACAATTGGGGCAAATAGTGATTTCAAAGGAAAATCACTCATATCATTCAAAGCTGAAACTGCACAGATAATAACTTTCCCGTTCGATGAGCCGGATTCTATTAAAAACGGTTTCCCGTTTGATAATGTCATTACCGAATAAGATTTTTCATTCACTGCGATATCAAAAATAGATTTTATCTCAGGCGTCTCTACGTTGAATTCCGAAGTGATAGAAAGATTTTCGTTTTTGAAAATTCCCGATACAAGCGGATGCTCAAAATCTATTTTCGTAAATTTTAAATTTTTTGTCGTTGCTTCATCAAGCGCCATAACATTATTAATTCTGAATGAATTCAATTTCGTGAACAGCGAATTATAAGAATTAATATCCGAATTCCTGTCGGGAAAAATAAATATCCCTTTTCCTTCGTTTAAAAATTCCGTAAGCAGATTATTTTCGTTTTCAGAAATAATTTTCTTTCCGGAAATAATTACCACATCGGAATTTTTCAAATCATTCGTGACGGAATTATATTCCGAAACATTATATCTTTTATAAGACGGATTTAACGAATCTTTATCCGCATTTATCGCCGTTTCAATTGCGGTTTTAATGTAACTCGTTCCCGAAGAATTATCGCCGACAAGCATTACATTGAAAACATCGGGAATATAAAATGAAAAATAAATTTTATTGTCTTCCGCTATTTCATCATCACTGAAATCATTTTGCACAAACTCTGCATATCCTGTAATGCTTCCGGTTTTATTTACACGAAATGAAAAATCAATGTTCTTGCTTTCAAATGCCGGAATGTCAACAGCGGTTTCGGTAACTTTTTCATTTTCTACAAATAAATTCACCTGCTTGTTTAATGCGGCATTGTTATTATAATTTTTCGCACGGATTGTAATATTGATTTTTTTATTTTTCTGCAAAAGCTTTGTTTTTATATCAACATTTTCCAATGAGATATTATGCACATCGCGTGTGCTTACATTAACGGGATAAATATAAACCGAATTTTGATTTAATTTCTTAAACTGCACATCTGGCGATTTATCCGAATTGATTTTCTGAAAATCGGAAATTAAATAAATTTCGTATTGAAGAAAATTGTCGGCACTTATTAAATCGTCTGAATATTTTAAAACTCTTGATAACCTGAACGGAATGTAAGAAGGCTTCAGATTTTTAATAGAATCATAAATATTTCCTGTAAAAGCATCGAGCGGAAATTTATCTTTCATTCCAATGAAAGAATTAGGAACGAAATAAACTCTGTCTGTCGGTTTGTAAGATTGCAGAATTTTTTCAATATAAGATTTCGACTGCTCGAAGTAACTTCCTTTCGTATCACGTGCATTCATACTGAAAGAATCATCAAAAAGAATCACGGCGGATTTTTTGAAATCTGCATTTGCAAAATTATATCCTTTGATTACGGGATTTGAAAAAGATAAAACGAGAAATATAATCAGGAAAATCCTGAGGAAAAGCAAAAGAAGTTGTTTCAGTTTAATTTTTCGCAGTTTGGATTTCTGAATTTCCTTTAAAAACATAAGTGTGGAAAATTCGACTTTTTTAACTTTTTTCAGATTAAATAAATGTAATAAAATCGGGATTGCTACCGCAGATAATGCAAACAAAACATATGGATTTAAAAAAGTCATTACTTACGTTATAAATTGTTTTTACGATATTAAGGTTTTATTTTGATTTAAAATATTCAAAAAATTTACAATAATATTTTTTCTAAAAATGCTTATATGGAAAAGACTAAAGTTCTGATTTTCTTAAACGGTGATTTGCCGGGCAGAATATTGAAAAAATACCCGATGGAACACTGTTATAAAATTTGTGCCGACGGTGCGGCGAACGGATTGAAAAAACTCGGGATAATTCCGAATATCATTATAGGCGACCTCGATTCGATTAAAAAAGAGACTGCAGCATATTTTAAGAAGAAGAAAATCGAAATCAGGAAAATAGAAGAGCAGGATACAACTGATTTTGAAAAATGCCTTATGTATGCAATTGAAAACAGATTAAATAATATTGTGATTTTCGGAGCTACGAGCAGAAGAACAGACCACACACTAAATAATTTCAGCATTCTGAAAAGATATTATAAAATTCTCGATTTAAAAATCATTGATAAAAAATATGATATCTTTTTCATTCCGCAATCCATTGAATTCGATTATAAAACAGGCGAAGTGGTTTCTTTAATGCCTCTTCCCGTTGCAACAAAAATCAAAACCGAAGGATTAATGTATGCGCTGAACGGAGAACCGCTCGAATTCGGAGTCCGCGAAGGCACCTTGAATATTTCGAATTCAGATAAAATAAAAATTAATTTCGAAGAAGGCGATTTATTATTATTTAAAAAACATTTTTTATAGACACGTATGATACAATTCAGCATTTACGATTATTTTTTGATTTTTTTGTATTTCGGAGTAGTTTTATATATCGGATTTAAAACGAAAGCAACTGATTCGACGAACTTTGATTATTTGGTTGCAGGCAGAAGGCTCACGCTTCCCGTTTTTGTTGCAACGCTCGTTTCTACTTTTTACGGCGGAATTCTTGGAATCGGCGAATTCACTTACAGGTTCGGAATTTCAAGCTGGATAATGAACGCATTCCCCTATTATTTTTTCATAACCATTTTCGCATTGTTCCTCGCGAAAAAAGTCAGGAAGGCGGAGCTTTTCACAATTCCCGATAAACTTGAATTAACTTACGGAAGAAAAGTCGGCGTGCTTGGTTCGGTTCTTGTTTTTTTTCTCGTTACACCCGCGCCGTATATTTTAATGCTCGGAATTTTAACGCAGGTAATTTTCGGCTGGTCGCTGAATATTTCAATGATATTTTGTCTCGTAGTTTCAATCATTTATCTTTTTAAAGGCGGATTAACAGCGGATGTTCGCGTCAACGTTTTTGAATTTATAATAATGTTCGCAGGATTCGGAATTATATTACCATTCTGTTATTTTAAACTCGGCGGATTTGAATATTTAAGCAGCAGTTTACCTGCAACACATAAAAGTCTGACAGGCGGAAATACGCTCGCTTACGTGATGGTATGGTTTTTTATAGGCGCATGGGCATTGGTTGACCCTTCATTTCACCAAAGATGTTACGCTGCAAAAAGTGAAGCCACTGCGAAAAAAGGAGTGCTGGTCTCATTGATATTCTGGTTCATATTTGATTTTATGACAACAACAACCGGACTTTATGCATATCTGCATTTAAAAAATCTCGATAACCCCGCAATGTCTTATCCTTTGCTCGCTAACGATATTCTACCTTCAGTGGCAAAGGGATTCTTTTTTCTCGGAATGATTGCAACAATTATGTCAACACTCCATTCACTTTTATTTATTTCCGCAACCACTCTTGGAAAAGACATAATTTGCAGATTAAAAAATATTAAAGATGATAAAAATAAATACACACAACTCGGAATTTTAATTACTTCCATAGTTTCTTTCTTAATTGCGGTTTTAATTCCATCGGTTGTACAGATTTGGTACACAATCGGGACAATTACAATTCCCGCACTTCTGATTGGTTTATTATCATCTTATTCAAAAAAGCTGACAATAGACAAATCTTACATTTTTTGGGCAATGATTGTTTCATTTTTATTTTCATTTACTTCATTCATATTTGGTAGTTTAAGTATTTTCGGGCGAAATCCAGAATACTTCTTTGGAATTGAACCAATGTATCCGGGGCTTCTTATCGGATTACTGATTTACGCATTGGGATTTAGTATTAAAAAAATTAACACAGGAAAATTATTAACAGAATAAATTGAACAAATTTTTATTTAAAATATTATTCTTTATTTTTTTGGCATTTTCAGCGTCAGCATTTGCACAGGTTACTACAGATAGTTCTGCAAGCATAATTAATTTAAATTTACACACTAAAGTTAATCTCGATACAAATAATTTTAATATCTTTCCAAAATTTTATAACAAGAAAAAAGTTGCGCTGGCATTGAGCGGCGGAGGTGCAAGAGGATTATCCCAGATTGGCGTTTTGAAATCTCTCGAAGAAAATAATATTGTTCCTGATATGATAGTCGGTACCAGCATAGGTGCAATTGTCGGGGGATTGTATTCATCAGGTTATTCTACGGATGAACTGGACAGCATTACAAAATCTATCGACTGGAAAAGCAAACTGAGCTTCTCCGAAAAATATCAGAGGGAATTCCTTTTTTTGGAACAGAAAAAAACTCTGGATAAAGGATTATTTACAGTTTCACTCGATGGTTTAAAACCGGTTTTACCGACTTCTCTTTCAAGCGGAAATCAAATCACGCAAATTTTAAATGTACTATTGCTTAACGCTAAATTCAGACCATTAAAAAACTTTTACGATTTAAAAATTCCTTTTATTGCAGTCGCAACAAACCTTGATAACGGAAAAAGGGTTATGCTTGATTCCGGTAACATTACAGAATCAATCAAAGCTTCATTTACATTTCCATTACTTTATTCCCCTACTGAGATAAATGGTTCAGAACTCGTGGATGGTGGTCTTACCGCTAATATTCCCGTTGAACCCGCAAAAAAATTAGGCGCTGATTTTGTTATCGCTATAAATTCAACCAGTCCTTTAAAATCATTTGAAGAATTAAAAGACCCTATCAATACCGCTGACCAGATAATTTCAATAACGATGGAACAAATTAACGAAAAACAACTTGCTCAGGCAGACGTGGTAATTACTCCCGATATTGGGAATCACAGCTCAACTGATTTTTCTCATATCGATAACATGGTTGATAAAGGATATGATAAGACAAGCGAACAAATTGAAAATATTAAATCTAAAATAGATTCACTGGAAATGTCTGTATCGGATAACAAGGGAAATTTTGCAATAAACCCAATAGTGATAATCAATTCCGATTTGGTTCCAACTGAATTAAAAAATGCAATAATTCTCAGGCAGCAGGATAACTTTGTTCCGTTCACGCAAATCGAAAAATCATTGAAAATATTTTATGATTTAGGATATTTTGAAAATGTTTATGCTGTTGTAAAAAGGGATGAGAACGGGCTTAAGTTAATATATGAGTTTCAGAATAATCCGGTCTTAGAAGGCGTGGAAGTTAACAACCTGGGTAATTTATTGGACAGTTCTATTTCAAATTATTTAAATAAAAACAAAGGGAAAGTAATAAATTATAAAGATTTATATAAATTTTATCTTGAATTATTAGATGATATAAAGGATGAAGAGCTTTCTGCTGCGGACATCAGAAAATTCAGATATAATTACGAAACGAATAATATTGAAATAAATGTTTCAGACGGAAGAATTAATAAAATCATTTTGGTCGGAAATAAAAAAACTTTAGATAATGTTATTTTAAGAGAAATAGTCCTGACGGATAACAAAGCAGTTTATAAAGATAACCTCGAAGAAAGTTTGCAGAATATTTTCAGTACAAATTTATTTCAGCAGTTAAGTTTTGATATTGATTATGGAAAAAATTCTGAAAGACCGGATTTGTACATTCACGTCACTGAAAAAAGTTCAAGAAATTTAAGATTTGGTTTGAGAGCGGATAATGAAAGGAACTTTCAGATTCTTGTAGATTTAAGAAATGAAAGCCTTTTGGGAACAAATAATGAATTCGGCATTACATTCAGCGGAGGTCTTCGTAACCGTGAAATCAGTGCAGAATTAAAATCAAACAGATTTTTCAATACTTTTTTTACATATAACTTTACAGGATTTTATAAGTTCAGGAATATATATAATTACAGCCAGGATAAAGATTTTGTAAATAATAAATATTACAGAACCCAACTTGGCGAATTCAGAGATTATAGTTATGGAGGCTCGTTTTTGTTAGGAACGCAGGTTGAAAGAATTGGAACAATTTATTCTCAAATTTCACTCGAACATTTATTCAGAGAATCATTATCCGGAAATATTCCCGAGGATAACGATGCAAAAATATTTAAAATCAAATTCGGCGGGAAAATCGATACGCAGGATAAATATCCTTTTCCGACGAAGGGAAGCAATATAAATTACTCTTATGAAAGTTCTCAGAATTTGATGCTTGGAAATGTATCATATACAAAATTAGTTTTCAGTCTTGAACAATATCTTTCTCTGGGTGCTATGAATGTAATTCGCCCGAGGTTTATTTTCGGATTCGCAGATAAAACAACTCCATTGATGGAGCAATTTTCACTCGGAGGTGAAAATTCTTTTTACGGAATGTTTGAAGATGAATTAAGAGGTAGGCAGGTTTTAACGGCTTCTCTTGAATACAGATATATGTTACCGGTAAGGTTATTTTTCGACACCTATGTTTCAGCAAGATATGACCTCGGACAAATGTGGGAAAATGCTGACGATATAAGATTTAAAGACTTAAGACACGGCCTCGGGCTTTCAGTTTCATTTGATACACCTATTGGAAAAGCAAGTTTTTCAGGAGGAAGAAGCTTTATCATAAATAAGGGTTTGAAAAATGATTCATTTATGTTCGGACCTTATACATTTTACTTTTCAATCGGGTATGAATTATAATTATTTTTTCATGTAATTATCAAAACAATTAAATTGGAATTACGTACATAAAAATAAAAGATTTAATATTTGAAAGTGTTAAATAAATTTTCCGAGCAGACATTAAGGTTTATTTTTGTATTAATAGCACTTTATTGCGGAATATTGACGGGAATCCCTCTAATAAAAGCCGCTTTTACAGAGAGGCTGACTATAGATGGCACTATTCTCGATTATAATTATCCCGGCAAAGGTGCAAAAGTTGCGTTTGTTAAATCCGGAGATGCTGCCGATTTGAGCGGCATAAAACCCGGTGATATCATCATTGCAGTTAACGGAAACGAAATCGGAAATTATGAAGATTTACAACATTTAATAGATCAGACTCACTCGGGAGAATCCGCCATTTACTCAGTCCAAAGAGGCACTATTATTTTCGATACAAAAGTAAATGTTTATAAATACTTTCATCTTATCTTTTTCATTTTCACTGCGCTCGGATTCGGATTTCTAATTAACGGGTTCTTAGTCGGTTATTCAAGACCAAAAGAATTTATTTCACAGATTTTTTTCCTGCTCGGATGCTCAGCATGCCTTGGTTTGATAATTTACGGCGGAGTCTGGCGATATGCAGGAACAGATAATTTCTTATATATAAATTTTAATATCGGGCTTGCTGTTTTTTATTCACTGTTCGTACATTTCTTTTTGATTTACCCGAAAGAATATAATTTAAAACACAGGAAAATAGTTTTATGGTCTGTTTATTTATATCCTATATTAATTACAGCACTTTTGACGATTTTCGGAAACAATTTGCAGTCAAATTTAAATATCTTTCTGTTACAATTTATTTCGTTCTCTCCGATTATTCTCGTAATAATCGGGATTTATCTTTTCATCAGGTCTTATTTGAATATCAGAGATGCAAGATTAAAAAAACATCTGAGAATAATTTTATACGGTTTGATTTTAGGCGGAGTCGGAATTTTTTATTACTTTTTCGTCTTTACTCCAATCTCATCTTCACAATCAGCCAACATGAGCTATTACCTGAGATTGCCTGCCGTGCTTGTTCTTGCTATCCCTGTTTCATTCGGATATTCAATTATTAAATACAGGATTCTAGATACGGAGTTTATTGTTAAAAAAGGAATTGTATTTGGAATCGTATCTACGTTTATAGCAGGATGTTATCTTCTGTTTGCATATTTTCTTGAATCATATTTCCTCGTAGAGTTTCAGGGAAATAAGCTTTTGCTGTACATAGCTTTGATGTACATTTTTATTATTACATTTAATTTTGTAAACAAAGGCACTAAAAATTTTGTTGACAAAAAATTCTACCGGGACCGGTATAATTACAGGAAAGCTCTTCTGAAATTTTCGACAGATTTACCTTATATTAATAATTTGCAGGAGGCAATTTATAAACTCGATTCCACTTTAAAAGATACAATGGGTCTGAGCGATGTCAGTATTTATGTATTCGACGAGGAATATGAGAAACTGATAAAGGCAAAGAGAGGAACGAAAAGAACAGAGCCGGAAGAAACACATTTACTGCGCAAAGAAGTTTTTAAATATCTTTTTGAAAATAATAATTCTCCTGTTTTTTTATATGGAGTAAATCTTGCTGAGCTTGACCTTCCTTATAATTATAACGAATTTATTCAAAAAGAAAATATTGTTTTATCCGTCCCCATATTCGTTAAGGATAAATTTATCGGGTCAATCAATTTTGGCGAAAAACCGAATAATAAAACTTTCTCCGATGAAGACGTAGACTTATTAAGGACACTTGTTTCCCAGACTTCCGTTATGTTTGAGAACACAAGATTAAAACTCGAAGAACTGAATAAGAAAATGATTGAAGAGGAACTTCAGATTGCTAAGAACATTCAGATGGGATTGCTTCCTAAAGAACATATCAAAATTGAAGGTCTTGATATCAGCGGCTCAACATATCCTGCGAGAATGATTGGAGGCGACTTTTATGATTTTGTTAAACTCGATGATAAACGCCTTTTATTAATTATTGCAGACGTGTCCGGGAATGGAATTCCCGCAGCGTTATATATGGCAAAAGTTCAGGCAATCATCAGATTCGCTTCGAAAATTTTTAAAAATCCTAAAGATATTCTTATAGAAGTTAATAAACAGGTTTATCAAAAATTTGAAAAAGGCTCATTCGTAACTATGGTGCTCGCTTTGTTCGATTTAAATGAGAATAAAGTTAAAATATCGAGGGCAGGTCATAATCCTGTAATTTTTTCCAATAACGGGAAATTAAATATTATTCAAAGCAAAGGCATTGGTCTCGGACTGGAGAATGAAATTGTTTTTGAAAATAACCTCGAAGAGATTGAGCTTGATTTACCCGTTAACAGTATGTTCCTTTTCTATACGGATGGTCTTAACGAAGCAATGAATGAACATCGTGAAGAGTATGGGATGGACAGAATCTTTACACTTATAAATAATACAAAGCAGGAAAACGCACAGATTATTCATACACGGTTAATTGAATCCGTAAATGATTTCAGGAATGAAACAGAACAAAATGATGATATTTCCGTAGTAGTAGTTAAGGTAGAATATTAATAAAAATGCTATGGTAAAAATATTTAAAAAATATAATGAAAATACACTTAGAGTAATATTTATATTCATCGTATTGTTTTTTCTAAGCATAAATTTATTCTCTTTCTACAATAATATGTTTGCGGAAAGAATGACTACTGATGATTGTCTGTGGGTCAACAATCCGAAAAATGATGGCTCCCTGATTATTACACAAATTATTCCGGGCGGAGTTGCTGACCAGGCTGGAATTAAAGACAATGATATATTAATCGCTATAAACGGAGAAAAGTTTACGAACGGTGTTGATGCGATGAAAATCCTCAACAGGTTCCGTAATGAAAATCTGGATTATACGATTATAAGAAATGGTGTACTTTTGAATATTAATATCAAAGTTTATAAATTTTTTAATGTTCAGTATATTATATTTTGGCTGCTCGGTTTTGGTTTCCTCTTAGTTGGTTTTATGGTTGGCTATTCAAGACCGAAAGAATCTACCTCACAATTATTCTTTTTCCTTGGCTGTTCCGCATCGGTGGGTCTGCTTATTTTAACAGGTTCGACTCCGCTTGGTATAACATTAGACCTGACAAGTTCGTTAACAAATAAAATATTTTACCAGGCAAGCACAATATTTTTTGTAATTTCGTTACTTATTTTTCAATGCCTTTTTGTCCATTTCTTCCTGATATATCCGCGGAGATATGAACTGAAAAGAAGGAAAATGAAAATATTTTTTATTTATTTCATTGCATTCCTTTTTCCTGTTATACAGGCAATATTTTTCAGAGCAACAGAATATTCAAATTCAAATATTAGTTTTTTATTTTTAATAATACCTTTTGCAGTTTATTTAATTTCCGGAATTTTACTTTATAATAAATCTTACAAAATTATAAGGGATGAAGGTTTCAGAAAATCTCTCGGTATAATTCAGAAAGGATTCATAATCGGAGGCTTAGGCGGAATATACCTGATAATATTCCAGACTATTACAAATAAACCGATATTCCTGATTAATCCATTGTTAATCCTGCCTGTATTTACGGTTCTTGCAATTCCTTTTTCTTTCGGTTTCTCTATTTTTAAATATAGAATTCTCGATACTGAGTTTGTTGTGAAAAAAGGTCTCGTGTTCGGAATTGTTACGATAGGCATAATCGGATTTTATCTGTTGCTTGTTTATATTCTGAATTCATTTCTCTCGGATTATTTACGCGAAGATAAAAAGTTCTTCACGATTGCATTTATTGTTATTGTAACTTTTACTTTCGATTATGTAAACAGCAAAGCAAAAGAATTCGTTGATAAACAATTTTACAGGGAAAGATACAACTACAGAAAATCATTGCTCGGATTTTCTCAGGAGCTTTCTTATTTAACAAACATAAACGATTTACTCGGAAAAATTGCACAGTCGGTAAGAGATTCGATGGGAGTTAAAGAATTTTATATCTGGATGAACGAAGATAAATTAAGGATTCTCCTCGAAGCATTGCCTGAATGCAGAGATTTCGTTTGCAACACAAAATCAATAGATTTAGCTTTATCAAAACTTTTCAGGACAAATAAAGAAGCATTTCAAATCAGCAGTTCGAAACTGTCCGAGTCTCATTTAACGAAGGAAGAAAATACTGCCATTCAGGAAAGCCGGATAAAACTCTCGATACCGGTTTACCTTAAGGAAAAATTAATAGGTGCTTTGAATTTCGGACAGAAACAATCCGGGAAAGCGTATTCGGATGAAGATATTGACCTGTTAAAAACTTTTGCTCTTCAGAGTGCAATTTGTTTTGAAAATTCAAGAATGCAGAACGAAGAAGTGAATAAAAAAAGAATAGATGAAGAACTGAGAATCGCAAGAAATATACAGGAAGGATTGCTTCCTAAAGAAGAAATAAAAATCGAAGGACTTGAACTAACGGGTTATTCCGAGCCGGCAAAATCCATAGGCGGTGATTTTTATGACGTAATAAAATTGGATGATAAGAGATTACTGATTATAGTTGCAGACGTATCGGGAAAAGGAATTCCTGCCGCAATCTATATGTCAAAAGTTCAGGCTATGATACAATTTGCATCACAATTTTTCAAATCTCCCCGCGATATTTTAATTGAAGCGAACAAACAGATATTTAATCAAATCGAAAAGAAATCTTTTATTACGATGGTAGTTGCTTTGTTCGATATGGAAAAGAAGAAAGTTACTATTGCAAGAGCAGGACATAATCCCGTTATTTATTTAAATAAAGATAAGGTGGAAATATTGCAGAGTAAAGGTCTCGGGCTGGGATTATGCGAGGAAAAAATATTCGACCCATATCTTGAAGAAATTGATGTAGCACTGTCACCCGATAATATATTGCTACTTTATTCTGACGGACTTACAGAATCGATGAACAAATCCAAAGATGAATTCGGAATCGGGAATGTGATGAATATACTGATTGAGAATAAAAACAAAACGACGAAGCAAATTGAAAAAGTTCTTTTGAATTCAGTATTGAAATTCAAAGGTCCCGCCGAACAAAACGACGATATTACATTCGTCATAGCAAAAATACAAAGTTGATTATGATTCGTGTTCCAAAGCCGGGACTTTGGAACTGGAGAAAGCTCTAATCAGCGTAACTTTGACTTCTTGGAATACAATCTTAACAATTTATTTTATTAATACCATTTTTTTCGTCTGGGAATAAGAACCTGCTTGGATTTTATATAAATACATTCCACTCGAAAGATTTGAGCCATTGAACAGTATAGAATAGAAACCGGCTTTTTCATTTTCACCAACGAGTTCAGTAATTTCTCTTCCGAGCATATCGTATATTTTGATTGTCACAAATCCATCCTTAGGAATATCATATTTTATCATAGTCCAGGGATTAAAAGGATTAGGATAATTTTGATAAAGAATATATTTATCAGGTATTTTATAATCAATATTACTTACCCAAATTGTACCGGCTGTTGTTGTCTTTAACATGTATCCATAATCATCCATTATATAACCTGTGTTAGCACTGGGAAAAGACATTCTGGTAAACATCCTGCTGCTATCAATTTTAAATACTGCCCAGTTAAAGCCGGAATTTGTTGTGTATAATAATGAACCATCGTTGTAATAAGGTGTTTCTGGGATAGCTATTGCAGAATTAGAATTAAAAATATGAATATTGGTAACTGTTTTGCTTAAATTAATAAAATTCCAATTTTGACCATAATTAGAAGTCCTTAAAATTCCCGGCCAACATCCTGCAAATCCTAAATTATTATAAAAAGTAATACAATTTATATTGCTACTTGTATCAGAAACAGAGTACCAATTAGTACCGGAATTTGTAGATCTATATATTTGTCTCGAAGTAACAAAACATATTGAAGAATCTAACATATATACGCACTGACCATTTCCTTCAATATTTTGTACCTGAAACCAGTTCAATCCTCCATCTGTTGTTTTGAATGCAAAAGAATAATTTGAAACAAATCCATAAATCATCCCGGTATTTTCATTTATAAAATATATATCAACTATTGAATTTGGATTACTGAAGCATTGATTCCAATTATCTCCACAATTTGTTGTCTTTGCAATTCCGCTTCCTGCTTGAACATAACCTGTATTAATATTTAGAAAGTAGACAGATCCTCCTAAACTTTGTCCTGTTGGAGTAGTCTTTTGAATCCAATTATTACCCCCATCTGTTGTTCTATAGAATTTATTATCATAAATTTTTATTAATATGCCGTTATTTGAATCGAAAAATTTAAGATAACTATAACCTGCCGCCAAAGGCAATTTGGAATACGGATAAAGACGAAACCAATAGTTACCCAAATTTGTAGTTCTTATTATAGAACCGTTAGTTCCAGTACCGTTTATGATTGAATCTCCTGACCAGAATATATTTTTCAACGAGATACCGGTATCTATAGGTGTTGTCCAGTTATTTCCCCCGTTTGTAGTCCTTATTAAACCATCACAACTACAAGCATATCCAAATAAAGAATCTTTAAATTGAAATGAACGTACTTCCGTAGTGTTACTGGTACTAATAGTGTTGTTTGCGGGGAAAAAATTCCAAGTAAGTCCGCCATTAGACGATAGACCTATTCTTGGTAGATGACTATAGTAATGGCCATTTGAAATTGAATAATATCCACCGGCAATTACTTTGTTATTATTAATATATTTAACATTTGTGACAGAAATCATAGGTACAGCAGTACTTATCCAATTATTACCTGCATTAGATGAATATAAAACATTACCGGAATAAAACGTAGAATTAACAGCAGATACATTATTCCCTCTGGATGCTATTCCATCAATCTCATAAGTAACTCCTGTATTCAGATTATTCCAGTTAATACCGCCATTTGTAGTTTTAATAATTAATCCATTAAAACCTCCGGCATATCCGGTTAAACTATTTAAGAAAAAAATGCATAACAAATCGGAATTATAATTTGTATTTAATAGATTCCAGTTCGCTCCTTTGTTTGTGGTTTTATATATTTTTCCGTTTGCCGACGAGATAAAGCCATTGATTGTATCCGGAAAACAAATTACGAATATGGAATTATTCGTTTGTAAATCTACTAAAGACCAGTTGAGACCTTTGTTTGTAGTTTTCATCAAAGTTCCACAATAGCCAACGCAAAAGCCGGTATTATTATTCACAAATTTAATATCAGTAAAAGTTGCGCCGGTAGGAGTAGGATTTAAATAAGTCCATAAAAACTGAGAATATAAGTTTGAAGCAAGAAAGAACCCTAATGTTAAAAATAAAACTAATTTTTTCATTTTTCCCTCCGGTTAATAATGAAAACCGTTAATGATTGCAAGAAAATTGATAGGAACATAGTAAATTATATCTTAAAACTTTTCTAATTAAAAAGCTTTTAATAAAAAACAATTTATTATAATATATAATAACTGAAATAATTTAATATATTATATTTTAAAAATCAAATTATTAATTACAGTTTCAAAAAACGGTCAATATCTTTAATTGATGAGAAAATTGAATAAGAGCAATTTAAATAATTTAATTAAGTATAATTTCTTTGCATTCTTTGCGTTTTTCCTTTGCGGGCTTTGCGTTTAAAGCTCTTTTTGTCTTCATCCCCCGAATTTTTTTTCAAACAGATTCATATCATCCACGACCTTCATCAATTCCTTAACCTGCTTCGCAGAATTTTGCACAAGCTTCATTTCTTCCTCATTCAAATGCAATTCAATCACCTTCTCAATTCCGTTTTTTCCCAGCACAACCGGAACACCGAGATGTAAATTATGCAAACCATATTCCCCGTTTAAACTCGCACAAACAGGAAATACTCGCCTTGAATTTTTCACAACAGCTTCAGTCATCTGAGCCGCAGCAGCACCCGGCGCATACCACGCTGATGTGCCCATCATATTAGTAAGTTCCGTTCCTCCTTTTTTAGTGCGTTCTATTATGGCATTTAATTTTTCTTCTGAAATTAATTCTCTGACAGGAATTCCGGCAACAGATGTATATCGCGGAAGCGGTACCATAGAATCTCCGTGACCTCCCATTAAAATTGCATGAATACTTTTCGGAGATATATTCAATTCGGTAGCTATGAATGTTTTATACCTCGCTGTATCGAGAATCCCCGCCATTCCAAAAACTTTGCTCGAAATTTTTTTCGAAGCGAGAAAAGAAGTATAGGTCATTACATCGAGCGGATTTGAAACCACAATAATAATGCAATCGGGAGAATATTTAACTATATCCTCTGTAACGGATTTCACAATGACAGCATTTGTTTTTATTAAATCATCCCGTGACATTCCGGGTTTGCGTGCTAAACCTGCAGTGATGACAACTAATTGTGAATCTTTAGTTGCTTCATAATCATCCACAACACCTATTATTTTTGTGTCAAAGCTTTGAATCGGAGATGCCTGCCATATATCGAGAGCCTTGCCCTGCGTTAATCCTTCTTTAACGTCAACTATAACAAGTTCTTCTGCAATTCCCTTTTCAGCAATTTCATTTGCGCAGGTAGCGCCGACATTCCCCGCGCCCACTATTGTAATTTTCATGTGTATATTAAAATTAACTTATTGTAAATCCTTAAAGATAAAACAATTTTTCTACATCTGCTATTTTAAAAAAAATATTTTTTTACTGTTATTTTAAAGAATTGAACACAGATGACACAGATTTAAACAGATTTTCACTGATAATATCTCAACATAAATGTTGAGTTACATAAAAAAAGCCATCCGAAGATGGCTTTTAATATAAAAATGTTAACCCTCGTTACCAAGCTCCAGCTTGGTAACGCAGTAATAAATTCTAATTTGATAATAATTTCAAAACCTTGCTGAAGAGTTCGACCTGGCGCTCGAGGTGCTCGAGACTTTTGTTATTAATTATAACGAAATCGGATTTTTCGATTTTAGTTTTTTCGTCAATTTGGAATTTCATTATTCTTTCTACTTCTGTACGATTGGCACCGTCACGCATCATAATCCTATCAAGCCTGTTTTTCTTATTTGAATATACCATCACAACATAATTGAGATAATTATGAAAGATTGTATCGAATACAAGCGCCGACTCAATTAAAATAACTTTTTGTTTTGCTTTTTTAATTTCATCCATCAGGTTTTTTATTACGACCGGATGAACGATATTATTAATCTTAACGAAATTTGTTTTATTTGCAAAAACTTTTTTTCTGAGTTTAGTCAGGCTGATGACACCTTGAAAATTAAGTATGTCTTTTCCGAATGCTTTTACTATTTTTGCGGCGAGTTTCTTATCTTTTTTATAGAGTTCTTTAGCTCTTAAATCAGCAAATACTACCTTATAACCTTTTTTATGAAGCTGACGACAAACCTCGGTTTTTCCTGAACCAATTCCACCTGTTATACCAATTAAAATCTTACTTTTAAATTTATCCATTTGAAATATTTACTTTGTAAACACACAATCTTAACATAGAAAATTTATTTAGCATAAGCAATAGACCTTCTTTCCCTTATGACATTAATTTTAATTTGTCCGGGATATTCCATTTCTTCCTGAATTCTATGGGCAATATCTTCCGCAAGCTGGTCCTGTAAAATATCATCAATCTTTGTGTGCTCTACAATAACTCTTACTTCCCTGCCTGCCTGAATTGCATACGTCTTTGCAACACCTTCGAATGACGTTCCGATTGCTTCAAGCTTTTCAAGACGTTTGGAATAAGCTTCGACCGATTCCCTTCTTGCACCCGGTCTTGAGCCGCTGATAGCGTCTGCCGCCTGCACCAGCACTGAAATAGGATGTTCCATCGGCATTTCTTCGTGATGCGAACCGATTGCATTGCATACGATTGGATGTTCTTTGCATCTTCTTGCAATTTCATATCCGAGAATTGCATGAGGTCCTTCGATGTTTCTGTCAACGGTTTTTCCGATATCGTGAAGAAGTCCCGCACGTTTCGCCATCATTGCATCGAGTCCGAGCTCAGCCGCCATAATTCCTGCAACGTGTCCGACTTCGATTGAATGGCTGAGCACATTTTGTCCGTAACTTGAACGGTATTTCATTCGACCTATCAGTGTTATGATATCCCTGTTCACACCCTGAATTCCCATATCAATCAATGTCTGTTCACCGACGCGAATAATTTCTTCATTCAATTCTTTTTCGACCTTTTGAACAATTTCTTCGATTCTTGCAGGATGGATTCTTCCGTCTGCAATTAATCTTTCCATTGCAACCCTTGCGACTTCACGTCTGAACGGGTCGAAACCGGAAATGATAATTGCTTCGGGAGTATCATCAACGATTATATCCACACCCGTAACTGCTTCAAATGCCCTGATGTTTCTGCCTTCTTTTCCGATGATTCTTCCTTTGAGTTCGTCGGAAGTGATTTGAAGTACGCTGACAGTTGTTTCCACGGAATGGTCAACCGCTGAGCGCTGAATTGCCTGTATTACAATATTTTTGGAAATCTTATTTGCTTCCTGCTTGGTTTCATCGCGTACGTCCTGCAGTTTCTGCGCTGATTCGAGTTTTACGGTACTGAGCAAACTATTGAAAAGAATTTTTTTAGCATCTTCTTCGCTGAGGGAAGCAATTCTGTGGAGTTTAGCTTTTTGTTCCTCGACAATTTGCTTGCTTTCTTCGGCTAATTTTTCAACTTCGGCTTTTTTCTCCGAAACTTCTTTGTGTTTCAGGTTGTAATCGTTTATTGCCTGCTGAACGTTTTTTTCCTTCGTAATTAATTCAGCTTTTAATCTTTCGCTTAGTTCCTTATCGTTCCTGATTTTTTTCTCAATTTCCAGAATTTCTTTTTCTTTTTGCCTGACCTCTTCATCGAATCTTTGTTTCCTTTTATAAAATTCATCTTTGACTTCAAGTAGTTTTTCCTTTTTCAGGTTCTGAGCGGATTTTTCCGCATCAAGTTTATAAAGCCTCGACCTTTTTTCCGCTTCACCGATTATATCTTTTGATTTTAAATCCGCGTCCGATAATATTTTTTTTGCAACATTTTCAGCACTGTCTAATTTGGCTTTCACTATTCTCGAATGCACAAACCATCCAAGAAAAAAAGTTGCACCACAAAGTCCTACTATCAGTGGAATTATTATAATTAAATCAATTTCCGGTAACATTTATCCCTCCAGTTATAATAAAATAAATCATCGTTGTATTTTGTAATTTTAAAAAATATTTTAATTTCTGTCCTTAAATTCCGGCTGATAATATCCAGCCATCATAATTTTCGGATATATATAAAAAAACCGCACATGCGAAACCATTCATCAGAGGTTATATAAGGGAACCTTATATACACCATACAGTGGGTGGCGCCAAAGCGATTTTTCCTTCCGCTGCTTACTTTTATTTCTGAATTTCCTTCAGAAAGTAAATCCCGCCGAGGCGGGTGCGGCCTGAAATCATCACAAAATTGAGCTAACCTCCCGGTTATTTATTATTTGATGATTCTATATAATGTCTGACAGTGGCTGGCTGTGCGGTTATAAAATAAATTTTTATATGTAAAGAACAATTCTATAATACTTTATCTATATTGGCAGATAATTCATCCAATTTAGAAATATTATCATTTAGAAAATTTGAATAATCTTTCTCTAATAAGGACCGGTAATCTTTTTCCCTGAAAAAAGATTCTGCTATATTTAATGCCGATACGACTGCTATTGACTCGGCAGAAGTATTAGGCGACTGATAATTAATACGCTGCATTATGGTATCCACATAATTCGCAAATTTTTGCACTTCCTCGACATTGTCTCCAAGCAGATTATAGTCACTATTAAATATTTTAACTTTAATTCCGGTAGTCTTCATTATTCATAAATGATAAAATGTTTAATAAAATGAGCCAGCCATAGTTCGAATCTTATTCATCGGCGATCGGTTGTTCCTGTTCATATTGGTCTAAATGTACATCTATCCTCGATATCAATTCCTTAATTCTTGATTTTACGTTTTCTTTGTTTTGTATCGAATTGTTGCCAACTTCAGAATTCAATAACAAATTTTTCAAACTCGAAATTTCCTGGTCTTTGAACACGGAATCTGAACTTAATTTATTTAACTCAAGCTTTAATTCGGTAATTTTATTGTTCAGTTCCTTTATATTTTCCTTTAAACTTAAATTTTCTTCATTAATCTCGTTATTTTTAGAGATTAATAAACCTACTTTCGTCAAAAGCCTTTCAAAAGAAGCGTATTGAGCAGATTCCAGTTTGATAATCGACTCTTTATTTATTTCGCTTTTGTTTTCCTGCATAAATAATGTATTTTCTTCTGTCAATTTCGTAAAGTTATTTGAAGCTCTTTTTCTAAAGTTTTTATAATCTTTTGAATTTGTTTATTTACATCCTCATCCGTTAAAGTTCTTTCTGATGAAGAAAATTCAAGTGAAATTGCCATACTTTTCTTACCGGAACCAAGTTTATCGCCTGTGTAGATGTCAAATAAATTAATATTCTTAAGTATATTTCCGCCGCTCCTGAATATGAATTTTCTGACTTCCCCGTAAATTACATCATCATTCATTACAAGTGCAATATCCCTTTTTACAGGAGGATATTTTGAAATATCACTGAAAGAAATATCGCCTTTCAAAAGACCGAACAGAGCATTTAAATAGATTTCTACCGAAAAAACATTTTGCTCAATATCAAATAACTTCAGAATTTCTTTTCCGACCAGGAATATTTTCCCGATAGCTACGTTATTAATGGCTATATTAATAACGGTACTATTCAATTCTATACTATTATAGTAAATTATTCCTAAATTATCAAGATTTAATTTAGAGATAAACATTTCAAGCTCTCCCTTGATATCGAAGAAGTCGAAGGCTCTTTCCTTAACATCGAAGCTAAGAGAATCCATTTTACCGCTCAAAGCAAAGCATAAACGGTTTTCTTCGCTGAATCTATCACCCTTATTGAAAAAAACTTTACCAATTTCGAAAAGCTTTAAAGGTATGTCTTTACTTGAATTATTAATATTTAATTTCAGTGAATTAAGCATTCCGTAAAGCAAATTTACCCTCATAACATTCATTTCGACTGAATTGGGATTTTCTAATTTCACATATTGTTCCGTAAAATGCTTTATTTTTGTTTCATCCTGCTGTGAATACGTGACTATTTCATTAAACCCGCGTCCTATAAAATGATTACGGATTTTATCTATAAATGTAAAATATTTATCCCCGTAGTCTATATGCTGGGAAATATTGAGTTCAAATTCAAATTGATTTTTGAGATTTTCATATCCGTAGATTCTCGCAATTTCTTCAATCAGGTCAATTTCCCTGTTTATATCGTTATGTCTGAATTCCGGAATGCCGAAATAAAGTTTATCGCTTTTCTTCTCAATGTAATTTATTTCAATTTTTCCGAGAAGCTTAATTATTTGTTCATCAGTTAATGTTATTCCGATAACTTTTTCTGCCTGAACTCTTCTCACACCAACTGATATTTTTTCGAATTTAACAGGATATACATCTAACAAATTTTTTAAAACTTCACCGCCGGCAAGTTCCTGCATTAATGACGCAGCCCTGTCAGATGCAAAGGTTACTTTTTCGATGTCTATTCCGCGTTCAAATCTTTGCGAAGCATCTGTTTGAAGTCCGAGTTTTTTGGAATTTTTTCTTATGCAAACGGAATCGAAGTAAGCACTTTCAATAAAAACATTTTTAGTGCTATCGGTGATTTCAGAAAGTTCTCCACCCATAATTCCGGCTATCGCCGAATACCCTTCTCCATCACAAACCATAAGTGATTTATCATTCAGGATTCTTTCTTTGGAATCTAAAGTTGTAAATTTATCACCTTCGTTTGCCGTTTTAACTATAATTTCTTTTTTTCGGATTTTGTCATAATCAAATGCATGTAAAGGCTGACCGGTTTCCATCATCACATAATTTGTGATATCAACAATATTATTTCTTGGCCTTAATCCGATGGCAATGAGAGCTTTTTTAAGCCACTGAGGAGATTCTTTTATTTTAACATTTTTTACAACACGTCCCGTAAATCTTTTACAGAAATCCGTATTTTCAATTTTGATTTTTATATAATCTTCGGAGCGTTCTACGGATTCTTTTATTTTGATTTCGGGTAATGTTATTTTTTTATCAAATATGGCTGCGATTTCACGTGCAATACCTATGTGTGAAAATAGGTCGCCGCGGTTTGGAGTAATACCTATTTCAATAAGATAATCATTTGCGCCGATATAATCTGAAAAGTTCTGACCTGATTTTGCATCGTGATTCAAAACCATAATTCCGCTGTGGTCATCGGATAAACCGAGTTCATCCTCCGCACAAATCATTCCTTCGGAGAGTTCGCCTCGTAATTTGCTTTTTTTAATTTCAAAACCGCCGTTGGGAACTATTGCACCTTCGAGTGCTAAACAAACTTTTTGACCTTTCTCAACATTCGGCGCTCCGCAAACAACGCTCAGAATATTATTCCCTGTATCGACTTTGCAGACAGTCAGTTTATCCGCGTTCGGATGTTTTGCAGTTTCAATTACTTCGGCAACGATAAAATTTTTGAATTTTTCACTTTCATTCTCGATGGATTCAATATCGAGCCCTGATTCAATCATATCTTCCTTTAGTTTATCGAATGAATCAATTTGCAAATCGTGTATGTAACTTTTAATCCAGTTTAAACTTATTTTCATATTATTTTAGCATAATTTGATAATATAAATAATTGCTGAAAGACATTAAATATAAAAAGTAGTTTAAAAATCATAATAATAACCCCTCTCCTTTTAGGAGAATATTACAACCCCCCTCTCCTCTTAGGAGAGGGGCAGGGGTGAGGTTTTTAAAACTACCCCTCTCCTTCCAGGAAAGGGGCAGGGGTGAGGTTTTAATTATCCTCGATATTTTAATTATTATATAATGTATTTATTAACTTGAAAAATTTAAAATTCACATTCTTTTCTTTTTTACTTTTAAAATTTTACAAAAAAAAACTTCAAAAGCCATTTAGAAACACCCCCTCTCCTCTTAGGAGAGGGGCAGGGGTGAGGTTTTAATTTCCACCGATACTTAGATGTTTATTAAATGTATTTATTAAATTGAAAATATTTAATATTCAAATCTTTTTCTTTGCTTTCAAATAAATCAAAAAAAAACTTCAAAAGCCATAATGACTTTTGAAGTTTTTAAATATCCTTCTAATCGAAAACAACTTTATTTATTTTCGCTGCTATTACTTTCTTCCTTTTTTGGTTCTTTCTTAAATGTTTCGTTAGTCTTTTCTTCTCTGATATATTCTCTTCCCTTCTTTTCCGGTTGATTATCATAAGTCTTGGGAGGAGTATATGTTCCTGTATTGTTATTCGTATTTACTTTTGGTGCGACATAGGTTCTTGTAGTTCTTCTTCTTGAATGTCTGCGTGAACGTTTATTTCTTTTGGAATATTTACTTTTTTTCCCGTATTTCTTCGAACCCTTTTTTGAGGTTCTTTTAGAATATCTTTTGGAAGTTTTTGACCTTTTAGTGGTCTTTCCGTACTTCTTACTCAATTTCTTGCTTGAAGTTTTCTTTTTCGTTGAAGATTTTTTACCCGTGTTTTTTTTATTCTTGCTTGATTTTCTCCCGGATGAACGTTTCTTCTTTGTGTTTTTTCTTTTACCCTTTTTCTTTTTATCTTGCGACTTAGAAGTCTGTTCAGTTTTCAAATTACCCTTTTGAGGATTTGTTCCTGCCTCATTACGGACTGTGAAACCAAACACACTGCTAATGAAAAAAGATGTAACAATTAAAAACACCAATAGATTTTTCTTTGGCATTATTACTCCTTTTTAAAATTATTTCAAAGAATATCTTCCGCCAAAGTTAACCTAATCAGATTAAAAAAACAATTCAATCTTTTATCAGCAATTCAATATTTTTGTTGTAGATTATGATATATCTAATCTTTTTATCTATTTTTTCAGTGAGATAGAATTTCCTTTGATAAATTCTTCTGTTTTTGTTTTTTGTTTTTTGTTCTCTGTTATCTGTTTTTTGTTTTCTGTTTTTTGTATCTTTTTGCCTTGAAACGCTGAATAATAAATGCGATTTTTGTATATAATATTTTTAACATAAATATCTGAATGGAACGTATTTTAAAGCATCCTATCTTACAAAATATCCCCGATAGAAAAAGCATAACATTTTACTTTAACGGAGAAAAACTCACTGGTTTTGAAGACGAGCCTGTTTCATCCGCATTATTCGCTAATAGTATAAAACAATTTTCAATTCACGAAGTCGGAGATGCACCTCAGGGTATATTTTGTGCCAATGGACAATGTTCGCATTGCACTTTGATAATCGATGGTGTTCCGCTTAAATCATGCATAACTCCTTTGAAAGAAGGAATGGATATAAGAACATTAATTCATCTTCCAAAATTACCCGATGATGATACAGCATTTACGAATTTCGAAATTAAGAATTTGAAATGTGATGTATTGGTTGCAGGCGGCGGTCCTTCAGGTTTAACTTCTTCTATCGAACTTGCAAAACTCGGATTTTCCGTGATACTTGTCGATGACAAAGAAAAATTAGGCGGTAAGCTTTTACTCCAGACACATAAATTTTTTGGCTCGATAGAAGACTGCTATGCAGGAAAGCGTGGAATTGAAATTGCAGAACTTCTCGAAAAAGAAATTAAATCTTATCCGAATATAAAAGTTTTTACAAATTCATCCATAGTTGCTTTATATAAAGATAAAAAAGCCGGACTTTTTATTAATAACAAAAATTATGCAATCGTTGACTTCGCCGGATTGGTTGTATCGGCAGGAGCACGGGAAAAAAATCTTATATATCCGGGAAATGATTTGCCGGGAGTTTACGGCGCAGGTGCTTTTCAAACTCTTGTCAACAGGGATTTAATTAAAGCTTCTGAAAGAATTTTTATTATTGGAAGTGGAAACGTTGGATTGATTGCGGCTTATCATGCTTTGCAAGCCGGTATGACGGTTGTAGGAATTGCAGATATTCTTGAAGATGTTTCGGGCTACAGGGTTCATAGTGATAAAATTAAAAGAATGGGAGTGCCGATTTATCTAAAGCACACAGTTTTGACTGCAGAAGGAAATGGTAAAGCTGAAAGAGTTACAATTGCTGAAGTTGATGAAAATTATAATCCGCTACTCGAAACTGCAAAAACATTTGCAATCGATACTTTATTAATAGCCGTTGGTTTAACTTCCATCGATGAATTTTATAATACTGCACTTCAATACGGAGTGAAAGCTGTCAAGACAGGCGATGCGGATGAAATAGCAGAGGCTTCATCGGCTATGTTCGGCGGTAAAATCGCCGGGATGCAGCTTGCAAAAATGCTCGGAAAAGATATTGAGATTAATAAAGAGTATTTTGAAAAAAGTGAAATTCTGAAATCCAAGCCGGGAAAGATTTATTCAGAGCCTGTTATCGAATTAAATGAAAAATATACTCCGATACTTCATTGTTACCAGGAAATTCCCTGTAACCCATGTACATCGGTTTGCCCTTCAGGTGCAATAAAACTGAATGAAGCGCTCGGAAATATTATGGATTTACCATATTATGATGGTGAATGTTCAAGATGCGGGCAGTGCATTGCGGTTTGTCCGGGTCTTGCAATTTCTCTTGCAAAAAAATTATACGGTGATTTTGCGGAAGTAGTTTTGCCTCACGAGTTTCTTCCTAAGTTCAGTTCAAATGATTTTATTCCGCTTACGGATACTGATGGGAAATATCTTGAAAAAGGCGAAGTGATGAAAATAAATTACAGTAAAAAATATAAAACGTATTTAGTAACTCTGAAGGTAAGCGTTCAGAATGCTACGAAGATAGCAGGAATAAGAGTTCAGGATGAAGAAAAAACTTTTCCGTTACCGGAAGCAAAATATTCTTACATACCTGATAACGGAATTGTATGCAGGTGCGAACGTGTGACGTTAAAACAGGTTGTTGATTTTATAAAAGAAAATGATATTCACGATGCGAATCAGTTGAAACAAATCAGAGTCGGAATGGGAGCTTGCGGCTCAAGAACGTGCTCGGTATTGCTTCCAAGAGTTTTCGCCGCTGCTGGTGTGAACTGGTATGAAGTGACGCAAAATACAAAACGCCCGCTAAGTATGGAAATTCCAATGTGCGCATTGGTGAATGAGGAAAAGATATGATATTTAGACTTGTCATTCCAGCGGAAGCTCCCAATTTGTCATCCCCGAATGCTCCTGTCGGGGATCTCATGCGATGCTCTAAAAATTCAGGGGTAATTTGTTCTGAATAAAATTTTTTTACCCTCATTCCCAATCCCCGATTGGGAATGTTCTGAACCAAATTTAAAATGTAATAGAATAATAATAAAGTTTAATAGTTATTAATGAAAAATTTTGATGTATTGATAATCGGAGCAGGAAGCGTTGGCGTTCCGCTTAGCTTTTATCTTGCGAAAAAAGGATTAAAAGTAGGAGTCATTGAAAAACGCGCATCTGAAGGCAGAGGACAGAACAGAGCGGCTATTGGCGGCATCAGGGCTACATTTTCCGACCCGGCAAAAATAAAAATTTGCCAGAATTCAATCGAACAGTTGAAAAATATGAACGATGAATATGGAAAAGACGTCGACTGGATGCAGGGTGGATATTTATATCCCGTATATGATATGAATACGGAAAATAATTTAAAAACATTATTAAAGACACAAAAGAAATTTGATTTAAATATAGACTGGGTTGATGCAAAAAAAGTAAACGAACTTGTTCCCGGAATCAATAATACAAATTTACTCGGAGGAACTTTTTCGCCTGAAGATGGCTCTGCCTCACCTCTCAAGGTAACGGGAGCTTATCTGAGTTTAGCAAGAAAATCCGGAGCACAATTTTTTTTCAACGAAGAAGTAATCAAAATTAATCTGAAGCATAATAAAATAATTTCCGTTGAAACTCCTAAAGAAATTTATTCTTCTGAATATGTAATTAATGCGGCAGGTGCAGATGCAAAAGAAATCGGGGAATTAATGAATATTAATATTCCTGTTCAATCAGATTGCCACGAAGCAGGAATAACAGAACCCGTAGAACATTTTTTCAAACCAATGGTTGTTGATATCAGGTCTGACGAACAATCTGCCAATTATTATTTTTATCAGAACAAAGAGGGACAGGTTGTTTTTTGCATAACACCAAAGCCTCCGATTATCGGGAAAGATAACGATAATACTTCTACTTTTTTACCTCTTGTAATTCACAGAATGCTCGAACTTTACCCGAGATTAAGAAATCTCAGGGTCAGGAGAACATGGCGGGGATTATATCCAAACACTCCTGATGCTTTTCCAATTGTAGGCTGGGCAAAAGAAATTGAAAATTTATTTTTAACTGTTGGTATGTGCGGTCAGGGATTTATGATTGGTCCGGGACTTGGTTATATAGTTGCAGAAATTATTGCGGATAATACGGATAAATATAATTTTATAACCGAACAGTTAACCTTATATAGAAATTTCTCAGGCGAAGAAATGCTGAAATAGTTTCAAACTAAAATAATTATTATAAATTTAATTTTTTTATTTATGAAGAAAATATATTTTTTCATAATTTTTTATTTCCTTATTGGTATTTCAGTTTCAAAAGCACAGGAAAGCTCACACCCGATTGATAAATATATGGACTCCTGCATGGAAAAAGACTATTCAACGGCCGGAATGGTTAAATGCACCGAAGAGGCAATGGAAATGTGGGATGTCGAACTTAATAAATATTATAAACTGTTAATCGGCATACTCGATGAGAATTCTAAAAATGAACTTAAGTATGCAGAAACAATGTGGATTAAATACAGAGATTCGGAATTCAGGAACATCAATAATATATATGCAAAAATGGAAGGAACGATGTATATTCCCATGTATGTTTATGCAAAAATGAATATCGTAAAAGAAAGAGCTTTGAAACTAAAAGATTATTATGAATTGTTAACGAACAAAGAACCTGAATAATAATTCGATGGACGAAAATAACACAGACGATAAACAGAAAATTGCAAAAAAATATTCACGTATTCATCAGATTTTAGAAATTTGTGAAACTGTTTTATTTTATATAATTCTGTTAATTCTAATTTTTTCGGGATTATCAATCCATATACAGAATTATTCTTATTCTATTTTAAGTAATCCATATCTTGCTCTTCTTATTTTTACAGGTATAATCGGAATAGCAGAGGGGATTATTAATTTCCCTTTGAATTTTTATTCGGATTATATTCTGGAACATAAATATAATTTATCAAATCAAACTATATTTATTTATTTTAAGGAAAAAATGAAAGGTCTTGCCGTAGGTCTTGTATTGGGAATCCCACTGCTCCTTGCTTTTTATTATATACTAAGAAATTTCGGCAATAACTGGTGGCTCGTGCTCGGCATTTTTATTTTCTTCTTTTCAGTTATAATCGGACGTATAGCACCGGTGCTCATCATGCCTCTATTTTATAAATTCAAACCAATCGAAAATGAATCTTTGAAACGGAGAATCTCAGATTTATGCGAAAAGGCAAATGTAAAAATAAAAGGAATTTTTGTTTTTGATATGAGCAAAAATACAAAAAAAGCTAACGCTGCATTCACAGGACTCGGAAAATCGAAAAGAATAATTCTCGGAGATACATTAATCGAGAAATTTTCTGAAGAAGAAATTGAAGTTGTTTTTGCTCACGAGATTGGACACTATAAAAAGAAACATATATATAAGTTGATGACTTTCTCGACAATCATGACATTTGCAGGCTTATACATTACTTCTGTTTTATACAGTAACAGCCTGGCATATTTTAAGTTCAATTCTATTTATGAAATTGCGGCTTTACCGTTAATGGCTTTATTACTTAGTTTATATGGATTAATCACAACACCAATTTCGAATTTTCTATCGAGAAAATACGAATGGCAGGCTGATACTTTTGCACTGGATACGTCATTAAACAGAGAAGCATTTATATCTTCTATGGAAAAGCTCGCAGAGCATAATCTTGCTGACAAAACTCCTAATAAAATAATTGAATTCCTTTTCCATTCCCATCCGTCATTATCCAAAAGAATTGAGTTTGCGAAATCTTATAATATAAATCAATAATTTTTTAAAATTATTACAATCCCTTCTTTAAAATCTTCTTCAGGCGTTATCAAACTTAAGACGACAAATCCATCCACCGCAAAATCATAAAAATAGCCGGGATGAATATAAATATTAAACTCCTTCAATAATTTCAAACATCTTTCTTCATCGGTCATGTTTGAATTGAATTTCAAAATCACGTACCATCCGCCTTCCGGTTTATATAAAAATATTTTTTCCGAATTGTAAACTTTCTTTGTTATAAATTCTAAATTATTGCTTATCCTTTTATAAATTTGTTCCTGTATAAATTGCCTGTTATTTATCAAATATTCCGCGGCAAGCTGAACCGGTGTTGCTACAGTCAGATAAGTGTCGGTAATTATTTCCAGCCTTTCGGAAACTTTTGAAAATAATTCTTTACCTGCGTTTATCTGAATCCAGCTGAGTTTAAGCTGTGGTAGAGCACAGATTTTTGAGATTCCGCTTAATACAAATGTCAGTGTACCGGTGTTTCCCGCAAGCGAAGTAACATCAATATTCTTATCAATTTTATAATCTAAAAATACTTCATCTGAAATAATTGCAATTTCTTTTTCTGCACAAATTTCATTTAATTTTTCTATCTCTTGTTTTTTAACGTATGAACCGGTCGGGTTATTCGGATTTATAATAATTATTGCTTTTGTCTTTTTAGTAATTCTTTCTTCTATTTTGTTAATATTTAATTTCCAGTTTCCATCATAGAATAAAGGATATTCTACGGCATTTATATTCTCGAGATTCGCGATGAATTCTATTAACGGGTAACTTGGCGTTGGAATTAGAATCTCATCTCCCGGATTAGTTAATAATTTAAATAAAAAAGTATAAGCCTCGCTCGTTCCCGAGGTTAAAAATATTGAATCCGGATTAATTTCATACCCTGAATCTTTATAATAATTTTTTACTGCTGTCCTTGCGTGCAATAATCCTTTGGGATTTGGATTATACTGAAGGGATTCTGTCCCGGATATCGCTGATAAAATCTCTGTATGGTCATAATCAAAACCAGCTAAAGTCGGATTTGAAATAGTGAGATCTATTATTTTCTCTTTATTTAATTTTTTCTTAATTAAAAGAATATTCAGAGGATTATCCGATAATTCATAATTAAATCTTGATGAAAACATAAAATAAATTAATATTCAAAATAAAAAAGCAGGTCAAATAAAATTTGACCTGCCTGAAACTTATTACGAGATTTTTTTATTTCATCATATTTTTCATATTTCCCATATCCATAAACTCAACATCTTTTGGCGGAGTGAAAAAGTCATCTGCTGTTTTTATATCAGGTTCAAATGCGGTTGCCACATAAGTATTATTATTTTTATCCACAATTTTCAATGCAAAATATTCTTTATATATTGAAAGTTTGGTCCCCTCTTTTGTTTGATAAACATCGCATTTATAACCCAGAACTTCATCTGTCCCTAATTTTTGATAATCTTTTAGTTTCTCTTTAATATTAACTATATCTTTTGTCGGGTCATCTCCTTTTTCCATTTCTTTGCTAATATCCATTTTCATTCCCATTTTTTTGCCTTCCATATCAGTCACGATGTAAGCAATTTTATCCACAAAATACATATCGGAATTTACTTTCTTTCCTTTTTCATCCATGTTCATATCCATCTTAACATTTTTCCCCTTTATCCACATTTCCATTGTACCGTTAACTTTATCTCCCTTTGCGTCATATTTAACGTGATATGTTGAATTTTCAGAGAATGTTATATCTTTTTTATCTTCACTCTTTTTTTCTGTTTTGTCTTTTGAATCGTTGCTTGCAGATTCTTTTTTACTGCAACCTGACATCAATAGCGTAACAGAAAAAACTAATAGAAATAATAATAATTTTTTCATTTTTTAAAAGGTTAAGTTAATAAATATAAAGTAAAATAATAAAATAATTTTGCCTCTGCAAGGAGAAATAATTTGTCAGCGATAAAATTTACTTATTTAAACCTGTTTTATTGCTTCTGCAACTTTATCGATTTTCAGCATTCCATAATCAAATGTGTGTAATTCCCCGTTATCAAGCGTTAATATCACTTTATTGCTTAAAAAACTTTTTTTAACTTCAACATTTTTTATTCTTTCTTTAGGTAAAACAACATAAGCCTCGCTTCCGAATTTTACGAAAAGAGCTTCCTCCATTAAGCCCGTAAGAGAATAATCAAATTTTGCATCATATAATAATCTCTTATTTGTAACCACAAGTTTACCATTGTATTTACCGCCTTTTGGCGGAACATACAGAACTGTCCAGTTACCGATTTCCTTTTCCCCTGCATCCAAATTAATTTTCATAGTAATTATTTTTTAATTTATAAATATTTATATTACAGTTTTAACACAAATTTAAAGTTACATTTTAAATTTTTCAAGTATAATATTATTATATGAATCTTTAGATGTTAACTATACAATTTTAAAAAATATATATGATTTCCTGATTCAAAATAATATCAATAATTAGTAATTTTAAAATAAATTTTGTTGTTATAAAAACGTGAACTATTTAATATTAAATTATTAATAATATGAAAACTATATCACTTTTTACATTATTTATTTTAACATTTTTCCCTTTTGCAATATATTCTCAATGGTCATCAAATCCTTCTTTGAATTCAACTGTTTGTGATACAACCGGGGAACAGGCATTGGTCAAAATTGCAACAACACAGGACGGAGGATGTTATATCAGCTGGTTTGACTCAAGAAACGGAAATTATGCCGTTTATTTACAAAGGCTTAACTCACTTGGAATAAATCTTTTTCCTAATTCCGGTTTATTGATTAGTAATAACCCTCAGAGTACTTCTCTCGTAGATTATGATTTAGCGGTTGACGACAGCAACTGCGCAGTTATTGCTTTCACTGACACGAGAAATAGTTCGTCAATAAATCCGTTTGCTTACAGAATAAGCCCTACCGGGCAATTTTTGTGGGGAACGAACGGAATTAATTTAACTGATTCAATAAACGTATATCAGGCGAACACTAAAATAATTTTAACTTCCGATGAGAATTATATTATTACATGGCAGTACGGAAATAAAATAGCCATGCAGAAAATAAATAAAGCCGGAATCAAACAATGGGGAAATATACCTTTAATGTTAATCGGAAATCCTGCTATATCTGAAAAATTTAATTATCCGACCGGAGTAAAATCAGACAATGGAAATTATATTTTGTATTGGATTGGTTACACCGGTTCATTTATAAGCCCGTCAAATTATAAAATATATTCTCAGAAATATTCTCCTGCCGGAGCACCTTTGTGGAGCGCAACACAGGATACTATCTATAATTTAGGAAACGGAAATGGTGTCTATCAACCAACAATTTACCCGGACGGAAATAACGGTGCGATATACGTTTGGCAGGATTTTAGAACAGGTAATTCGAATTGCTATGTTCAAAGAAAAAATTCTGCAGGACAGATTCTTTTTCCTGCAAATGGTTCTGATGTCGCAGTTTCTCCGTTTGTAATGTTAAGGTTCGCACCTGCTGCTGCTTACATGCCTTCCACTCAGGAAACGTACGTTTTCTGGCAGCAAAAAAATACACTGCAAAGTATAATCGGAGTTTACGGACAAAAATTTTCTTCAACGGGAACAAGGCTATGGAACGATACCGGTGTAGCATTCAAGCCATTAGACCAAAATAGTTTTTCGAGCCTGCAGGCATTCGTTAAAGATACGAATATAATTGCATATTATGATGAAATACTTTTCGGTTCTGCAAATTGCTACATCAAAGCATTCAGGATTAATAGAAATGGAGTATTCGGCTGGGGTGGTTCTATTATAACACCATCTACAATATTAAGTGAAAAAATAAGGTTAAATGCAACGATGAATAATAACAATATGTCAATGCTTGCATGGGAAGACAGAAGAAATGACGGGGGTGGTATCTATGCCCAGAATATAAATTACGATGGTTCATTAGGAGCTCCCGCCGGAATTAATAATTCCATCGGAAACGTTCCGGATAAATTTACACTGTACCAGAATTTTCCAAATCCTTTTAATCCTGTCACAGTTATCAGGTATGCTATCCCGGACAATGAACATGTGTTGATTAAAATTTATGATTTACTCGGTAGAGAATTATTAACACTTATTAATGACAGACAGAATGCCGGAACTTATGAGGTTAAATTTGATGGACTTGCATTTTCGAGCGGTATTTATTTTTATAAACTCGTTACCGATAAATTTACTGAAGTAAAATCAATGGTCTTGGTGAAATAATAAAAAAGAGCTTTTGTTATTAAACAAAAGCTCTTTTATAATTTGTATATTAATTCTTTAATTTTTTTTAAATTTCAAATGTACCGTAGTTCCTTCATTTGATTTACTTTCAATTTCGATTATAGCCTTATGTGAATCCATTATTTTCTTGACTATAGCGAGCCCGAGCCCGAAACCGCCCGTCCTGCGTGACCTTGAAATATCGGCTCTGTAAAAAGGTTCGAAAATATTCTTCAAATCATTATCCGAAATTCCTATTCCGTTATCCTTAATTAATATTTCTACAATTTTATTATCGGATTTTATTTCTACAAAAATCTTTTCGTTTTGAACAGAATATTTTAAAGCATTATCGATGAGATTTCTGATTACAATCTTTATTTTTTCGTTATCGACCCTGGCATTATAATTATCCTTATTATTTTCAATGTGCGAAAATGTAATTTTATCTTCGCTGTATTCTGAAATAACCGATTCAAGCAATTCAAAAAGGTTAGAATCGGTAATCTGCAATTCTGAATAATTACTGTTTTCCCTGTAATTCAGAAGTATACTTTTTACCATTTTTTCTATCTCGATAACGTCTTCATTGATTTTCTCTTTAGGTGCATTCAGTTCTAATCCGAATTTAATGCGTGTCAATGGAGTTCTTAATTCATGAGATACATCTATTAATAACTGTTCTTTCGATTTAATGGAATTTTCTATATTAAAAGACATCTTGCTCAAAGACCTTGCAAGTTCTCCGAATTCGTCTCTTCTCCTTGTTGGTAAATCAATTGCATAATTTCCTTCTCCGATTTGTTGAACTGCTTTCGTTAAATCTTTCAGAGGACTAAACAACCATCTGAGTAAAAAGTACAAAGGTAAAAATATTAAACTTAATATAAATAATAATCCAAATACTGCTTTCTCCGGATTGAAAGTGTCCTGCGGTGGAGGAATACCGGTTATAATAAAAACTCCGTAAGGTTTCTTATATACACCATATATTTTGTCTTTATAATGTATTGGTAATGATTCTTCATTCGGTGCCATTTCTTTATAATCTTCCGATTTCGAAATCTCATCGAGTTTTGGAACATCATCGGAAGAAGCCCAGTCAAGTTTATCGGATTTTATGCTTATGTTCATATGTAATTCTTCCATCAGACTCCGTGCCTTTACTGTATCAGGCGGATTACCTATATCATGGATTATATATTCGTCGAACTTAGTATGTACAAACCTCCGCGGTTTAAATTCCGTACTGAATTTAAAAAAAAGGGCAACGGCAATATTAATTAATATTCCGTATAAAATTATTACAACGATGAGTTTTATGAATATAGACCTGCTAATCCGCATTTTGTTTCCTATTCTTCCTCCGCATAAAACATATATCCCACGGAATGAACTGTTTTTATATAATCTTCCTTTTGGGGTGAATAATTTTTAAGTTTATTTCTTAAACGTGATACCATAACATCAACCGAACGGTTATAGGATTCCCACGATATTCCTCTTGTATCCTGCATAATTTCGTCTCTCGATAATGTCTTACCGTTATTCTTTGCAAAAAGTGTCAGTAACTCAAATTCAGTTGAAGTTAGTTCAAGGTCTTTTTTATTTATTAAAGCTGACCTCTTATTAAAATCGATTAATAAAGATTTAAATTTTATTTGCTGTAAATTTTTTAATTTCCCTTCTGAACGCCTGAGTATTGAAGTAATCCGTGCGAGCAATTCACGCGGTTCAAAAGGCTTGGGTAAATAATCATCAGCTCCAAGCTCAAGCCCGATTATTTTGTCGGTGACTTCTCCCCTTGCCGTCAGCATGATAATCGGAATGTTAGAATCCTTTCTGATAACTTTACATACTTCGAATCCATCCATTTCAGGCAGCATTATATCCAGAATTAAAAGGTCATAATTGTTTTTCTTTAATTTTACTATTCCGTCTGAAGGGAATTCGGAAGTGTCGCATTTAAAATTATATTTTGTAAGAAATGTACTGATTAAATCATTTAACTTTGTGTCGTCATCAATTATTAAAATTGATTTATTCATAAGATATTATAATTATAGCTTAATTTAGTATAGAATTATTAACTATAAAATGTAAAAATATTTAATAAACTGATAATCCATTATGTAATCTTGTTTCAAAATCTTTTCATTAGAATTAAAATATTCCCGACCCGGAATTAAAATTCAGCAGGGGTCGGGAATGAGGGAGTCATCATGAAAAAATTTTATATTCAGATATTATTGACTGTCAGGTTTTTGTTTGTGCATTTTATCTTTAAATTCCTTCATCTTTTCAACTACTTTTAACCTTTGTTCAGTTGTCAGAACATCATGAAATTTTATCAATTCATCCATAAAGAAAGATTTCATTTCTTCCCGGTCTGCTTCCTGATTTTTAGAAATGCTTTCAAGAGTCTGCTTGTCCAGTTTATCCTGTTTAAAAGCATTTGCAAAATCACTCATTTCATCGGGCTTATCTTTTTTCTTGCTGTCCATCTTCGTCTTTATCTCATCTTTTATTTTATTCACATTAGCCTTTTGTTCATCCGTTAAATTCAGTTCAGCAACGATTTTATCTATAATGAATGGCCATGGACCGTTTTTTCTGAAATCTTTTACTTTTTGTGTGAAACCAATTCCTACTATTCCGATAACAATTAATATAATTATTAAAGAACTTAAAAAAATCTTATTTCTAAATTTACTCTTAATTGCTTTCTTATCAGTCTCTTTGGTTTCAACGTTATCATTTGAGTTTACCATAAATTTATTTCCTGTTTTATTTTATTATATGCTCAAAAATACAAATGTTTAGTTTATAAGTTATCTTTAAACGGTAACAAAGTGTAACAATATGTAACAAAAATTGAAATAATAATTGGATACTATTACAATATGGTTTGAAAATATTTTTCCTTTACCTGTCAATCTTATTAGTTTAGGATTAATAATTATTATTTTTAAAAATTAATTGCTATTTTCAATATTAACATTCAATAATATTTTATTAATTCAATTTATTAAATTAATTTATTTTTATATTTTACATAATAATTACTTTTGTGAATTTTACAAATTCTGTAATAAACAGGGAAGTTCAATAATATTACAATTAAATTATCGAAGAATTAAATCTTAAATATAAAATCAGGTATTCTTTAACACTATTATTAATAGTGATAGCAGGTATTATTGTCTGGCAAGTAATTTATGTCATTCAAATTCCTGATATGGATACCGATGCGTATGAACATTTTATCATTGCCCGTCAGATTCTTTTAGCTCCGAAAGATTTGAACTTACACTGGGTCTGGCTTCCATTGTATCATTATATTACAGCTGTCGCTATTTTATTAGGAGCTAATTTAACGGTTATCCGATTTGCTAATATTTTTTTATGTTCATTGATACCCGTAATTCTATTTTTCTACCTGAATAAAAAACCAAAAGAAAATACATTATTCAAAGCTCTGCTTGCTTCCTTAATTTGCGCACTCTCCCCTATTGGTATTTTTATGGGAACCACCGCACAACCTGAATCATTATTTGTTTTATCTGTCATTTTATTTTGTTTCCTCTTTGAAAAAGAAAAATATTTTATTGCGTCCGTCTTTTTAGCTATTGCCTGTATGCTAAGATATGAAGCATGGGCAATATTAATTATTTTTACAATATATAATTTATTTATATTTGTTCGGAATAAGAAATTAAAAAATGCATTTAACTACAAACAACTTATTATTTTAATTTTGCCTGCAATTGTTATTTCTGCATGGATATTACTAAGATGGAAAAACGACGGAAAATTTTTAAGCTTCTTATTCGATACAAAAGTTTTTGCGAATGATACACTGAAAGAGGAAAGTTCGTTCAGCGGAGGTATTATGAAATTTTTGAATGACTTGTTTTTTTATCCGGTGTGGATTCCGATTTTGTTTATGGGAATTAATTACGTGTTCGTTCCATTCGGACTTTTAAAAACCTGGAGGGAGAATAAAATTCTTGTAATTTCTGGCTTCAGTATATTAATTTTTATAACATTGAGCTGGATTTTAAAATCCAATCTCGGCCTGAACAGGCATTTTGTTTCGTTAATTCCTGTTTACGCAGTTTTGATGGCAAATGGAGTTTTATTTCTCGCATCTTTTTTTCAAAATCAGATATTCTTTCGTTTAACTGAATTTCGGTTTTTAAAATTTTTTACGGCAACAAGAATTTTAATTATTATTCTATTTATTACATCCGCATTTTATTTATCCATGTGGTTGTCCATATGGCGAAACACGTTCGGTATCGGATATCCCGAAAGAGAAGAAGCAGCTGTATATTTAAATAGCCTGAATCCGGGTAAAACGATATATTGCAACGATGCAATCGTTGAAATTTTCAGTAATCTTGATTATAAAAGATTTAATCATATATGGATGGATACTACTCCGAATCTTAGTGAACTGCTTAGAGAAGAAGCAAATAAAGAAGGTGAGCTCTATGTTGTTACTTCCGAAGATAAAATAAAAAATTTAAATGGAACCGGGAAAATAGTATTTGAATCCCGCGTTAATCCGAAAACTAAATTCAGAGTTTTAATAATAAAAGTTACAGGTGAAAGAAAACCGGGCAGTGATTGAGTAAAAATCGACTTGAAAAAAGTTTTTAATAAATATATCTTGTTGCTACATTTAAGCGGGAATAGCTCAGTTGGTAGAGCGCAACCTTGCCAAGGTTGATGTCGCGGGTTCGAGTCCCGTTTCCCGCTCGCTTTTTTATAGAAATGTTTTTATGTTCTAAATAATTTTTAATGTTGGGATGAAAAATTTTTTGAAAATTAAAAAAGACAACTTTTTTTTAATTTAACATTTAACATTTAAAATTGATTCGGCGTCGTACCCAAGTGGCTTAAGGGAGCAGTCTGCAAAACTGCCATTCATCAGTTCGAATCTGATCGACGCCTCAAAAAAAAGTCGCTAAATCATTTAGCGACTTTTTTGTTAAAATAAATCGTAATTGCATTCCGAAACTCTAAGCTTTTATTCTATGTTCTTTACTATTTCACCTTTTCGCCATCTCACTATTTCACTATTTTTATTGCGACCTGAACTCTTTATCCACAACAGTAATCTCTCCCGGATAAGTAATAGGACCAAGGAATGTATCAACTGTAGGCTTAACAGCTAATTTAACTCTTGCAGATGAACCATTCTTTCCGCCGATTGCCATTGCAAGATTCATAAGATGGTCATAGTTTTGACCTTGCAAAAAACTAAGCAAGTCCAAATTCATGTCTATCGGAATTGTGGTTTCTTTTCCAACTCCGGGAACTTCAATACCCTGTGTAATATTACCATTAATCATTTCCGCATCATCTAAAAAAAGTCTCCAGCCAAGAGACTTGATAACGGCAGATGTATTCGGGGTTCCACCTGTTCCGTCATTCGGATTTTTTGCAAGCACGTTTAATGTGAACGATGTATTCAAATGTCCGCTCGTGAATGAAGATAACAAATTTGCGGCATCGAGAAGATTGAAATCAGTTATACTGTTTTTATCTGCAATGCTGACTCCGCCTACCTTCATATTAACAACATTACCAAGTTTGAACTGCAGCCTCTGTACATTTTTCATCGCATCCATTAAACCTGTACATGAAAAACTTACGAATGACGTTAAAAGCAAAAACACAACTACAAAATGTTTGTAATTTTTAATCATGGCGTTAATAATTTAAGTTTTTAAAAAATGTTCCTCCTAATTGTATAATTAACAACAAAATATAATAAATTTCAGTTCAAAAAAAAGCGAAGTACCCTTTGCATACTCCGCTTTTTAAGAATATTTTTTGTATGCTTAAACCATTATCTTTACTAAATCAACAACTCTGCAGCTATATCCCCATTCATTATCATACCATCCGACAACCTTAACAAGATTTCCGGAGACCATAGTTGATAAAGAATCAAAGATACAGGAATAAGAACTTCCGATAATGTCTGTGGAAACAATCGGGTCTTCGCAATATTCAAGATAACCTTTAAGATTTGTTTCAGAAGCTTTCTTCATCGCTGCGTTCACTTCTTCTTTTGTAGTCTCTTTATTTAACTGACAAACAAAATCTGTTAATGAACCATCCGGTACAGGAACCCTGACAGCGAATCCGTCGAGCTTTCCTTTAAGATGCGGTAAAACTTTTCCGACTGCTTTCGCAGCACCTGTTGAGGTCGGAAGTATATTAACGGCACCTGCTCTCGCTCGTCTCAAATCCTTATGTGGCTGGTCTAACATCACCTGGTCGTTTGTGTAAGCGTGAATAGTGGTCATAAATCCTTTGACGATTCCGAAAGTATCATCCAGAACTTTTACCATAGGTGCTAAACAGTTTGTAGTGCATGATGCATTCGAAACAATTTTATGCTCAGGTTTTAATACCTCGCTATTAACACCAAGCACAATCATGGCGTCGAGGTCGTCTTTCGGCGGAGCAGTCAAAATAACTTTCTTCGCGCCTCCGTCTATATGTAATTGAAGTTTCTCTTTTTTCGTGAAAACTCCTGTCGACTCTATTACAACGTCGACTCCCATTTTGCCCCATCCTATATTAACAGGGTCTTTTTCTGCAAGGATTTTTATTTCTTTCCCGTTCACAGATATCCCGTTCTCCAGTGCTTTTACCTCACCCGGAAATCTTCGGTGCACAGAATCATATTTAAGCAAATGTGTAAGCGTCTTCGGGTCCATTAAATCATTTATGGCTATAACATCAAAACTACCTACTTCTAACATTCTCCTGAATACAAGTCTGCCTATCCGGCCGAATCCATTTATTCCTATTTTTATTGGCATTTTTCCTCCATTTTTGATAATTTTTAACGAAAATATTATAATTTTGGATTAAAATACTCAAATAGTGTAAAAAAATCAAATTAAAAATACATAAATCTTTAATTGATTTTAGTTACTTAAATAACTATATTTGGTAACCTTAAATTGACCTCGATTTTGGGTTTTACCTACCGATGGTATTTGAGGGGAACAAAATTTAAATATTTTTTATTAATTCTAAATAATTTATGGCAACAACTTCTGATTTAAAAACAGGTATTGTTATCAGGTATAATGGCGATTTGCATTCGGTACTCTCTGTTGAGCATAGAACTCCGGGAAACTTAAGAGCTTTTTACCAGGTGAAAATGAGAAACCTCAAAAATGGCAAAATGATTGAAAACCGCTTCCGTTCAGGTGAAGAAATCACAATCGAAAGACTCGAAATGAAAAATTATCAGTATTTATATAAAGATGATACCAACTATTACTTTATGGATAATGATACTTACGAACAAATGCATATGTCAGATGAACTGGTCGGAGAACAAGGCGAATTTTTAAAAGCAGGACAAAATTTACAAATTATCTTCCACGACTCAAGCCCGATGTCATTGGAATTACCGCCTCACGTGGAACTTCTGGTCACACACGCTCCTCCGGGAATTAAAGGAAATACAGCAACAGGTGCTACAAAACAAGTTACACTCGAAACAGGCGCCGTAATCAACGCTCCCCTTTTCATAAATGAAGGGGATGTAATAAGAGTAGATATTCGAACGAGAGGATATATAGAAAGAGTTAAAAACTAATAATTTTATAAACTTTATTAATTAAATAATGAAAATGGACTTAAATTACTTAAAAAAGCTGATAAAAATGCTTGATACGAGTAATCTTGCTGAAATGGAAATTGAAGAGGAAGGTACGAAAATCAGACTCTCTAAACCGAGACCAAAAATCACTACAGGATACCCGGTGCCAACTACAATGACAATAGATAACACACAGTCACAAAGTAATTCTAAACCTGAAGTTAAAGAAGCCGTTGAAGTAAAAGTTGAAGCTCCGAATGAAAATCATGTGGAAATAAAATCCCCTATGGTTGGAACATATTATATGGCACCTTCCCCTGATGCTGAAGCTTATGTGCAGGTCGGAAGTGTAGTAAAAGAAGGTTCGGTGCTTTGCATAATTGAAGCAATGAAACTTATGAATGAAATTGAATCTGAATATAACGGTAAAATATTAAAAATTCTCGTTGAAAACGGAACGGCAGTAGAATATGATCAGCCGCTGTTCTTACTCGAGAAGGCTTAAGAGCAGTTATAAAGTTAAAAGGTGAAAAACAATATTGTCATTCCCTGTTTCTTCCCAGTATGCTCTTAACTGGGAATGCGGGAATCCAGAATTAATATAAGATTAAAAAATCCAAAAATTAAATTCTTTGTGTAACTTTGTGCTACTTAGTGTTCTTAGTGTTATGCTCTTAATTTTCAATTTTATGAATATTATAAATTTTAGAAATTCGATATGATAAAAAAAATATTAATTGCAAATCGAGGTGAAATAGCTCTAAGAATAATCCGCACTTGCAAGGAAATGGGAATCAAAACCGTTGCAGTATATTCAGAGGTTGATAAAAATTCACTGCACGTACGGTTTGCCGACGAAGCTGTCTGCATTGGTCCACCGCCCGCTTCCGAAAGCTATTTAAATATTCCGCGAATCCTTGCAGCCGCTGAAATTACCAACGTAGATGCAATTCATCCGGGTTACGGATTTTTATCTGAAAATGATGAGTTCGCAGATATCTGCACCGATTCGGAATTCATTTTCATAGGTCCCACTGCTCAAAACATCAGGGATATGGGAAATAAATCCCAGGCTAAAGTAAAAATGCTTGAAGCCGGAATTCCCGTTATTCCCGGAAGTGTTGGAGTCCTGAGAGATTTTGAAGAAGCAAAACAACTTGCTTCGGAATTCGGCTACCCGCTGATTTTTAAAGCGTCGGCAGGCGGCGGCGGAAAAGGAATGCGCGTTGTTACGGAACCCGAACAACTCGAGAAAGCCTATACTATTTCTAAAACAGAAGCTATGGCTGCATTCGGGAATGATGATACTTATCTCGAAAAATTAATAGAAAAGCCAAGACATATCGAATTACAGATTTTGGGAGATAAATACGGAAAAGTAATTCACATCGGAGAACGTGATTGCACAGTTCAAAGACGGCATCAAAAATTAATCGAAGAAACTCCGTCACCTTTTCTGAATGAAGAACTCAGAGCATTAATGGGCGAAACTGCAATTAAAGTCGCAAAGGCTATAAATTATGTATGCGCCGGGACTGTAGAATTTATTGTGGATTCAAATAAGAATTTTTATTTTATGGAAATGAATACACGGATTCAGGTCGAGCATCCAATCACGGAAGTAGTTACTAATATGGACCTAGTGAAGGAGCAGATAAATATCGCTGACGGCGGAAAAATTTCATCGAAGAAAATTAAATTCGTCGGACATTCAATAGAATGCAGAATTAATGCGGAAGATACTGAAAATAATTTCAGACCGTCGCCGGGATTGATTACCGCTTTTCACGCACCGGGCGGAACGGGAATCAGAGTCGATACGCACTGCTATGCCGGATATACAATTCCGAATAATTATGATTCTATGATTGGGAAATTAATTGTCCGTGCTGATACGCGCGAAGACGCTATAAAACGTATGTCACGGGCACTCGATGAATTTATTGTCGAAGGAATTAAAACAACAATTCCGCTGTTCCAGAAAATTTTCACGGAAGAAAGATTTATAAAAAACGATTACGATACGAATTACATCGACGACCGAAAAGCATACATAGTTCAATTGTAAATTTAATAAAAGTTTGTCATTCCAGCGTAAGTCGCTCTTTGCTTTTGATCCCGATGTTCTGTATCGGGACTGGAATCCAGGATAGTAAATGTAATAACAATCTGTCATTCCCGCGAATGCGGGAATCCAGTTTTTCTACTTAAAAGTTCTTCTTAGTGTTACTTTGTGCTCTTTGTGTTATGCACTTAAATTTTACGAATTTTCAAATTTATATATGAAATTTATTTTATTTAACAGAACCCCTCGTTCCCAAAGTCCTCCACGTTTTTTGTGTCCCGACTCGTCGGGATTTGGGAACGCATTCTTAAAATGTTTTTCTATGTGAAACTCTGTGATTTCTCTGTGTTTCTCTGTGGTATGTTCTTTAGCTTTTACTTTATAAACTTTATAACTTTAAGAACTTTACGAACTTAATAATTTATATGAGACAATTTTCATACATACTTTTTATTACAATATTAGTTTTTACGACAACTTACCAAATTGGAAGTGCTGACTCTATCCAGAAATATGTCAAGCAGCAGGACTCCATCAAACGTGCCGCCGAACAGCAGCACAAGCTCGACTCAATAAAAAAGAATCCCGTTCAGATTGACACGAACAAAATCGTTACCCAGATAGACACTGTAAAAAAGGACACCGTCAAACGAATCGATTCCCTATTGGTCGAACCGGTCAAAGAAAATTCAATGACCAATACGAAACTATTCATATATATTTTGTTAACTATATTAGGAATGGGATTGTTTTATTTCCTGTTCGTACAGACGCTGTTCAGGACGTTTCATAAAACCCGTTCTACGCGGCAGTCGATGCTGTTAAGCTGGAATTTATTTTTTATATTTGCAATAATTTGGATTTTTATTATATGGGGAATCGTTGCATCATTCTGGAGCTCCGAAGCATTTATGGTTGTTCTTATATTTTTATTCATCGTGAGCTTGATAATGCTTATAATCTCATTAAAAAGCCGTTAAAAAAACAGTTATAAAGTTTTAAAGTTATAAAGTTATAAAGTTATTAGGTTTTAAAGTTATAAAGTAATAAAGTAATAAAGTTTTTCTAAGTGTTCTTTGTGTTCTTAGTGGTAAAGGTTTTTTATTTTTTATTTTTTATTTTTTATTTTTTATTTTTTGTCATGACGAATTATGCTCTGATTCTCGGTTCCTCGAGTGGCTTCGGTAAAGCCATCTCCCTCGCACTTGCAAAAGACGGTGTCAACATACTCGGTCTTCATCTCGACCGTGCCACCACTATGCCTGATGTGGAAGAAGAAATCGCGAAGATAAAAAGTCTCGGTGTGGATGCACACTTTTACAACGTCAACGCCGCCGACCCGAACAAAAGAAATGATGTATTAAACTCAGTCGAAGAAATATTTAAAACAAAAGAAAATCCAACAATAAAAGTACTCGTACACTCGCTCGCATTCGGAACATTAAGAAAATACTTCGCTGAAGACGCCTCGGCACAGATTAACCAGAAGCAGATTGAAATGACAATAGATGTAATGGCAAACTCACTTGTTTACTGGACTCAGGATATTATGAGCCGTAAGCTTATGACATCCGGAGGAAAGATTTACGCATTAACTTCGACGGGCGGTTCCCGTGTAATCGAATTTTACGGAGCTATATCTGCGGCGAAAGCTTGTCTCGAATCACATATCAGGCAAATCGCAATGGAACTCGGGAAAAAAGGAATATCCGCAAACGCAATACTGGCGGGTGTTACGGAAACTCCGGCGCTCAAGAAAATTCCAAACGCTCAGGCAATCATACAATCCGCATTAAACCGTACAGGACAGGGCAGGTTAACCTCGCCGACTGACATAGCAAATTTCATAATCGATAATTACAAACGCGAATCCCACTGGATGACCGGCAGCGTAATCCACGTCGACGGCGGCGAAAGCGTAACGGGATTTTAACCAAAAAATCCCCTCTAAAAAGAGGGGTAGGGGTGTGTGCTCTTTATAGAAATCCGCTCTTTTTTGTCATTCCCGCGAACGCGGGAACCCATTAAAAAATTTCTCATTCCCTTTTTTGTCATTCCCTGTTCCTTCCCAGTATGCTCTTAACTGGGAATGCGGGAATCCAGAAAAAACAATTGTCATTCACGAACGCTCTTATTGGGAATCCCATACCATAATCGAAAACTCTCTGTTATTCCTGCGTATGTGTGAATCCAGTTCTATTATATTTTTGAATTATATAATTTCTTATATATTTCTTTTAATTCATTCGACGAGTTAAATTGGATTTTTCTTACTTTTTTGACATAATTTTCAAAAAACATTTCAAATGTTTCTAAGCACTTTTCTGCGGATCCACTTTGAATATCAAAATACTTTTCGTTTTTATTTATATAATTTATATATCTGTCAATTATGTTAATAAAATTAAACTTTTTCATGTTTATAAGTTCGCGGTAAAACAAAAGAAAATCTAAATTTATCATCGTTATATCTCTTACATGCAAGTCTATGTATTTTCCATTTAAGAAGTTTTTGAATCTTTTATTAATAAAATAATTAATTCCTTGTGCATTTAAAGATAAGTCGCTATATACAATAATAGGATAGATTTCTATTTTCCCTATTTTATTTAAATATGAATTTAAGAAATCATATCTTCTTGAATATATATTATCTATTGTATTTATAATTTGTTTTATACCTGACTTAACTATTAATCTATCTTCTAAATAATTTATAATTTGACTATACTCGTATGAATTTTTAATATTAGCACTTAATGTTATATCTTTATATTCAAATAACAATAATTTATTACCTATTATTACTATATAATCACCATATTCATATTTCTTATATAATCTTTCAGGAATCAATGTTGAATGATATTTATCAAAAATAATTTTAATTGTATCATTGAAAAGAATGTTTTGCGAATAATCTTTTGATATTACAGATTTAAAGTCCACAAATTTAATATTTTTATCTGACATAGATATACATTTATAAAAATCATATAATAAACCGTTAAATATTTTATCAAAAAAAAATTTAAAATTCAATATTGCATATTCACTATTATTTAACTTAAATAATGGTCGATCTCTATATAATTTAAAATCATAATCCATATTAAGATCTTTTTCAAAATTAGAGAGATATTCATCGTTAATTGAAATAGAATCGAAGAGTAATTTTTCTTTATCCTGAGTCTTGTCAAAACGTATTACACATTTAATATTTTTAAAATCCGTCTTTTGATTTATATTAAAAAATCGTATTATAGTACTCATTAGTATTTTTAAATATTCATAACCATCTTTAACGTTTTTGATATTTACGAAATAAGAATATGCAATTTTATATTCATCTTTTGATGAAATATATTTTATAAATTCGTAACACTTTAATATTTGGCTAAATATTGTATTATTTTTTGAACCCGAAAATTCAGATTGTCCTAAATTGAATACAATAAACATTAAAATCAATTTATCTTTAAAATCTTTTTGCATAAATATTGACTGTATCTTTTCTATTGTGCCAGTAAATTCAGAATTACAAAATAATATTTGTTTAAATATTAAATAATTTCTATCATTTAATATTTCGCTATAATTATACTTTTTGGTTGAATTTAAATGGTAATGCATTAACATTAAACAGGATACATGTGAAAATAAATATTTTGGAACTTTAGGATTTATTTTGTTGATATTAGAAGATACATAATTAACTTCAATTTGATTCTCTCCCGTCATAAGATATAAAAACAATTCATTTTGTCTTTCTTGATCATTTTCTTTACTCCAGATATAAGCTGATATCTGAGAGCATATTAAAGCAATATTATTTAATGAAAATCTTGAACGGATATTTTCAAAATCTAATATTTCGTCATTAAATATATCTTCGAATGTTACTAAAATACTTGGATACATAAAGTATTTAATAATATAAATGTTATAGTAAGAAAATATTAATATTGATTTTGAATTAAAAGACATATTAATTATTAATTAATTAGTTAATAAATAAATTCCAATAAAATCTTAAAATGAATTAAATAAGTCTAACAAGATATAAATGTTTATAAATAGTTTAATAACCATTATTAAAATTAATACCAAATTGGATTTATTGATTTTTAATAAATATATATATTACTAATAATATATGCTTTGTTATTAATAAATTATATCTTAAACATTCCTTATCCGATACATCCGAAATATCAATATTTTTATTTTTTTATTTCACTTTTTTTAAGTTTGATTAGTTTTGTTAATTAAATTTTATTTTATTATGAATAATAATAATATGGAAAAGAAAGAGAAATTTGTTGAAATGAGAGCTAAAGGGCTTACTTATAGACAAATTGCTGATACGCTTGAGGTGTCGATGCGGACACTTTTTTTCTGGGCTAAGGAGTTTGAGAATGAAATTAAATTTCTTAATTCAGTCGAAAGAGAGAATTACCTCGTAAAACTTGAACTTGACTCCTCCCGTCAGTATAAAATAATCTCCGAAGAGTTGAAAAAAATTGAGGATGCATTGAAATTGAAAGAATATCAGAATCAACCTATTGCTCAATTGTTTAGATGGAAATTTCGTCTGCTTGATAAACTTGCAAAACTCCCGGTGCAGGATGAGGAAACTGTGAAGTTGTATGGGAGTACAGTGTTTTATCATGATGCGATTAGAGGAGCGGATAATGAGGAAGCTCCGAAATAAGAGCTATACCACGGAGACACAGAGAAGAGCGAGAAAGAAAAATTGAAAATGTTAAAGAGCAAAGAGCTTTACGGATAAGAACACTACGAACTTTTCTTTGTGAATCTTAGTGCTTTTGTGCCTTAGAGGTTATGCTCTCAAATTTCATAGTATGTGAATTTGAAATGTTGATTTTTCAGTTATTTAAAATTCACATTTCATATGAAAATTAAATTTTGTGAAATGAAAAACGTTGCTAATTTAAAGAACAATTAGCATTCAACATAAATGTTGATTTACACAACCAATTGTTTTTCATGTCTCACATTTCACGTTTCACGTCTCACGTCTCACGTTTCACATTTGACGTTTCACATTAAAATGTTTGATTATTTTATAGCTATAAATATTACATTAATATCATTATTTTTCAAAGATCCTGAAACAAGTTCAGGATGACAAATAAATAAAATACCATGGTTGACGTGTTTGATTTGCCGGATAGCGGAAAAGCTGTGACACGAAGCAGCACGAAGGAAGAACGAAGAATGTCTGAAGTGGAAACCGGAGAGCTTAAAACTCAGGAGTTTATGCCGACGATTTTGATCGGTCTCGGCGGAACGGGTAAAGAGGTTCTGCTCAGAATCAGAAGACAATTCGTCGAAAAATACGGCTCGCTGAATGACTTCCCTATCACCGCTTACCTCTATATCGATACGGATAATGCTCCTTCGGAAGAGTCCGGAATTGCAAGGGAAAGGGATTACCTAATCAGCGAAATAGATTTTCAACCTGCTGAAAAAGTTTTTAATCCAGTGAATCCTTCTGATTATATTCAACGCATTCAGGACGTTCCGCATATTAAGAAATGGCTGAATACAACAGGCGAAATCGGTAAACTCGGCACAATGAATACAGGCGCGGGTCAGATAAGACCTGCCGCACGTCTTGCGTTCTATCATAACTATGATGAAATCTGCGCTAAACTTACTACCGCTAAATCGAGAATCACGGATTCGCGTTCAATAAATATTGTAAAAGATAAGCATAAAATTAAATCTGTTAACACGGAAAAAATAAATGTCTACGTGATTACTTCAATCAGCGGTGGTACAGGCTCCGGGATGTTTATAGATATCGGTTTTCTTATCAGGAATCTTTTCAGGAACCAGGCAATCTCTTCTTCATACATTGTTCTTCCGAAAATTTTCCAGGGTTACGGCAAGGAGAGAATCTATGCGAATTCATACGCGGCACTTATGGAACTCGAGCATTATAATCTGAAAAATACTTTTTCGGTTAACTGGAAAAAAGATGAACTGCATAAGTTTCAACCCGGAGTTTATGATGACGTTTATTTAATCGACGGAGAGAATTGCAAGAGTCTTTCACTATCAGATTTGAGCAGCCGCGATATTTTTAAAATGATTGCCGATACGATATTTCTGGATTTTTCGAATTCTGATTTTGCAAATTATAAACGCGGCGTAAGGGTTAACCTCGTACAGTATAAGCAAAGGCTCTGGCCTGATGACGGAACTGTTACGGAAAATACTTTTTCAAGAAAATATTCAACGCTCGGTCAATCCACAATTTCAATTCCGGTTGACAGAATTATATTATCGTGCTCTTATAAACTCTGCGAGGATATAATTAATTATTACCTGACTTATGCCGAAGGTTCGCAAAGCGATATCGACCATTACCTGATGGCGGAACTCTTGCCTGAACTGGGTTTGCTGGAATCATCGAATAAACATCAGCTGCTGGATTCGCTTTACAGCATGGGTGAAAAGTCTTCCATACTTTCTAAGATAAAAGGTTTTTTAAATAATATTCAAAACGAACTGACGAGCGGAAAAAGAGGTGACAACTGGACTTCATATATTTTAAGCGAGGTACAGAAATTCGATACAAATTTCAAAGATGATAACGACGTTACGCGACAGGGAATGTTTTATTCGCAGGTATTTGCGAACAGGTCGAACATAATGAATAAGACTGTTGGGGACAGGGACAGAAATATGGTCGGACAATTGGAGAGAAAAATTAATCATCTTATTAACGATTCGACGCGCGGAGTTTTTTATGCGATAAATGTTTTAAGAAGGCTGCAATTTATTTTAACGAACGGTAATTTCGATTACATACCGAGATTCGAAAAGGAAATTAAAGATTTGCAGGCTGTTGTGACAAAATACGAATCTGAAATAAAGAGTAAGATGCAGGATTTGAAAGAAGATGAATCGCGTTCAAAAGCGAATGTGCTGAAAAAGACTGCCATGGCGGGTACACTGGAAAAGCTTCTCAAAGCTTTTGGTGAATATTATGAAGCATTGATAAAATTGCATTCGAGATTTTATGCGAAAGAGATATGCCAGAGGATTCTGACACTGGTTGAGAAGGGAATTAAAACCGATGACGGCAAAATTCATTTTACGGGTTTGATTTCGGATATAAATAAACTCACGGGTAATCTTGGGGTGTTGAAAGATAATTTCAGAAAAAAATACGATTACTTTTTGCAGAAACAGGAAAATAGTTTCAATATGTATCTTTATGAACCCGATGATGTGAAGAATGAATATTACGTGAGATATATAGGCACGGGTGCAGGTGCGCTTGAAAAAATAAAATCGCTTTCATATAGTTTGCTGAAAGAACTTGGTGCATCTGACGTCACAGACATCGTAAATATTTTAAGAAGCAGTGATACGAAAGCTGTCGAGGAAAAAATGCTGAAATATGCGAAGCTTCAGTTTGAAAAAATTAAGGATGATTACAATATTACCGATATGCTTTTTGAAAAAGATACAATCAGGAGCGAATCGAAAATAAGGGGAATGCTTGCACAGGCTTATCCATGGCTGAGAATCAACGAGGAGCCGGGAAGTTTTAAGCTGGACGATTCGGCGAAGAAATTTTACATTGGTATAAGGACGAACACATATTCGTTTAAGAATTTTCAAACTCTCATTCAGTCTATAGCGGGTTCGGCAGTTGAGTTCAAGGATTCGGCAGATAACTCTTCTATAATTTTTTATACCGAATGGGCAGGTATGCCGCTGTTTTATTCGTACACCGTAAAAGAGGAAATGAAAAGATATTACAAACAGCTTCTGAGAAATCTGAATATTGATTTACATATCGACAAACATTATTTCATTTACAACGACATAACTCCTTTGAATTCGGATGAAAGAAAACGGTTAGATGATTCGTACCGGGCTTTCATAATGGGTTTGATATTCGGAATTTTCGACATCGTTTCGGAAACTGATAAGGAAACGGGTGAAAAGAAATTGATTTATAAATACACGCGACAGGAAGGAATTACGGTGAAACGTGTCGAACAACTTGGAATCGAGACACGCCTGATAAACCGGTTGTTTGAAGAGCAAGGCAGAGAAGCACTTCGATATGAAATTATCAAAAAAGCGGAATTGGTGCAGGATGAGTTATACAGAAAAAATAAATTTGCGGAGATGCTTGTGATATTCGAGTATTATTATGAAAATGTTTACAAGCTCGAGGAAACTGAAATTGCCGGTGGTGCGAAGAGGAAAGTTGAAACTTATCAATATGATATAGTAAGAAATCTGGCACGTAATATCGAAGAAAAAATGACGGATGAAAATCGTCCGGAATTTATTAGTCATGTGCGTTCTCTGAAAAAAGATATGGATTCATTTTCAGAGCTTTGTGCGGATGGATTAAAAAGAGTTTTGAAATTGGATTCTTTGTCCGACATTTCTGCCACTGCTACTGCTGATAATGAACCTTCGAATGAAAAAATCGGTTTAGAAAAATTGAAAGAGCTGAAATCCGCTCTGGATTTAGGTTTAATAACGGTGGATGAATATAATAAAGCAAAGGAAAATTTTTTAAAATAATTCTGAATTATGAATTATGAATACTGAATTAAAAGCTTAAGAGCGATTACACGGAGAAACACTGAGAAAGCACAGAGAACTATAGAGAAGCGCTTTATAACTTTACAAACTTGATAAACTTGATGAACTTGATAAACTTGATGAACTTGATAAACTTGATAACTTGATAAACTTGTCAAACTTGATAAACTTGATAAACTTGATAAACTTTACAAACTTTATAACTTTTAAACTAAGAGAACCAAATGCCGACATACGAATACAAATGCAGCAACTGCGGGCACGAATTTGAAATTATACAATCGATGAAAGATGAACCTTTAAAGAAATGTCCGAATTGCGGAAAAAACAAACTGAGAAAAATAATCAGCGGTGGAGTGGGAGTGATATTCAAAGGAAGCGGATTTTATCAAACTGATTATGTTGACAAAAAATCCAAATTGGCTGCGAAGAAATCCGAATCAACTTCCGTTAGTGATGCAGTGACTAAAACAGAAACGAAGTCGAAAGAGGAGAAGAAGAGTTCTAAGAAAAAATGAAGAATTCTGAATGCTGAATTCAGAATTGAAGAAATTAAAGAAGTTAAAGAAGTACCTGTATTTAGTAGTTAGTAGATAGTAGTTAGTAGATAGTAGTTAGTAGCGAGTAGTTAGCAGCGAGTAGATAGTAGAGAGTAGTCAGCACCGAGTAATTAGCAAGCATTTATAACTTTACAAACTCTCTTTATTTCGCTATTTCACACTTCACTATTTCACACTTCGCTATTTCGCATTTCACTATTTCACTTTTTGTTTCTCATCAGATATCTATCTAAAGTGAAGTTTTCACCGAGATAAAGTTTTTTAACCATTTCATCGTTAGCGAGTTCCATTGCAGCACCGGCGCGGAAAATTTTGCCTTCGATAAGAATATAAGCTCTATCGACGATGGATAATGTTTCATGGACATTATGGTCTGTTATGAGAACACCAATCCCCCTATCCTTTAAGTGTGCAACAATTTTCATTAAATCTTCTGAGGCAATCGGGTCGATTCCTGCAAAGGGTTCGTCAAGCAAAATAAATTTAGGGTCGGATGCAAGAGCACGTGCGATTTCAGTCCGGCGTCTCTCTCCGCCTGAAAGTGAATATCCTTTTGAGTCTTCTATTTTTTCAATATTAAAATCTTTTAAAAGCTTATAGCATCTTTCTTCAATCTCATCGTTATCCAAATCCATAAACTGAAGAACTGATACAAGATTTTCTTTGACAGTCATTTTTCTGAATATCGAAGCTTCCTGCGGAAGATAGCCAATTCCGGCTTTTGCCCGTTTATACATGGGATATTTGGAAATTATATCTCCGTCAAGTTCAATATCACCCGAATTTGGTTTTATCATTCCGCAAATCATATAGAAAGTCGTGGTTTTCCCTGCACCGTTCGGACCAAGCAATCCGACTATTTCTCCCTGTTGAACATTAAGGGAAACGTCATTAACCACTGCTCGTTTTTTATATTCCTTTACGAGATTATATGCTTTTAATTCGCTCAAACCAAATAGTGAGATAGTGAAATAGTGAAATAGTGAAATAGTGAATTTAAATCTTATAAATTTTACAAATCTTACAAATCTTATGAATCTTATAATCTTATGAATCTTATGAATCTTCTAATCCTTCTCCAAAATTCTAATCATATCTTCAACTGCTTTTTGCAAGCCGATAAATACTGCACGTGAGATTATTGAATGTCCTATACTCACTTCGCGCACTTCTTTAATATTAAGGAACGGGAAGATATTATTATAATTCAGACCGTGACCGGCAACAACTACCAGGCCCATTTCTGTTGCCATGCGAGCTATGCTTCCGATTTTACTCAACTCTTTTATTTGTTCATGCTCATCAACTGCATTTGCAAATTTTCCTGTGTGTATTTCGATTATATCAGCGCCTATTTCAATTGCATCGTCAACATGCTGTGGTTCCGGGTCGATGAATACACTCACTTTAATATCCTTCTCATGAAGCGTAGAAACCGCACCTTTCAATTTACTTCTAAAAGATGCAATATTCAAACCACCTTCCGTTGTTAATTCAGTTCTGTTTTCAGGCACTAATGTAACCAAATCCGGAAGCACCTCACACGCTATTTTGACCATTTCGTCGGTAGCAGCCATTTCGAGGTCAAATTTCGTTTTTACGACTTCCCTTAGCAATCTGACGTCTCTATCGTTTATATGCCTTCTATCCTCACGTAAATGGCATACAATGCCCTCTACGCCGGCGAGTTCACATATTCCGGCTGCAATCACCGGATCCGGTTCTATTTCGCCGCGCGCTTCCCTGATTGTCGCAACATGGTCTATATTTACTGATAGTTTCATCTCAATTAAAAATTAAAAATTAAAAAATATCATAAAATTTATTTGCATACCTATAAATAGAAATTGTATCAATCGAGAACATTACCATAAAATGGAGAATCCAGCTATAGATAAAAGAACCGCTTCTCAATGCCTGAATACCGAGAATTATTCCGGCAAATATTGCCGCAAAAAGCTCTATTTCGGGTTTCCCTTTATGTAAAATGAAAAAAGGAATCATCTGAATGAAAATTGAGTAGTAGCCAAATTTTTCTTTCAGACCAAACAGCATATAGCCTCGCCATAGAAATTCCCAGCCCAGCATATAAATTAAAATACAAAATTCATAAAACAAAAAAAGGCTCATATTCTCTTTCAGACTGGAGCCTCCCTGCGGATATGCTGAAGCAAAACTTTCGGAAGCTGAAGCAATCCATAGGATAGGCAGCATAACTGCAAAGAAAATTAAAACAGTAATTACACCGAATTTAATATCTCCAAGTTTGAAGCCATAATCTGACAGCTTCCCTTTCAAAAAGAATTTTATAGAAATAACAGGAAGCAAAAACATAACTCCGCCGTCAGCCAGAAACCAGTATATACGCGACATCAGCCTATCTTTACCTATGTGGTCATAATAAAAATTAGGAGAAGCAAATACAATCGAAATGAATGTAATTACAGCTACAGAAATAAAAACAAACGTAACCTTGAAATCAAGTTTCTTTGTTTCATCCTTCAGCGATTTTAATTCACTTAATAAATTCAATTTTGATTATTTTTTTTCTTAATAATATATTGAAATTTCTCAGGTTGAAATTTAATCATCATAACATCTTCCGGTATGGAAATTCTCGGAATTATAAAACCTGTGGAATCGCTTTCTATTTGTTTATATTCAATTCCAATCACAATATCATCCGGATTTAATTTCGCGAGTTCGTCAACTCCTCCTCTTAAATACAGTGTTATTTTGGGCGGAATTATCAGAACACTTTTATCCGGAGGAACATTAAAGATATTCACATCGAGGTCTTCGAAATTTTTCTCTGCGGTAAGTTCAATTTTATAAGAAACAATAACTGATTTCGGCTCGATTTTAATTATATTTGTTAATGTATCGACAACTCTGACATATTTCGTAAAATCAGAATTTACATTTTTAATAATAGTAGATTCGGTTGGTAACGATTTGATTTTACCTATGACGGACATTGCGCCGGTAATTTTAATAGAATCGGGAGTGATTTTCGGATTGCCTATAATATAATAACCCTCTTTGGTATACACCTGAACATTATTTTTAACCTTTACATATTTTGTGGTAATGTTATCAAAATTAACTTCAAGTTCATCAGGATTAACACTGACAATCGATACACCTGCGGGAAGCCCGAGAACGTCATTTAACGTCTGGGAAATATTTATTTTAGAATCTTTCTTATAGCCCGATAAATCGATATTATAAGCAACATTTCTTGACAGCATCAGTCCGAGCAATTCCCAGCCTTTACCTTTCAAAGTGACATCGATAAAAGAAGGAAGGTCATTTCCGAGCGCCTGGGATTTAGTTAATTTTATTTCAAGAGGAACAGAAAGAACAATAGTGTAAGATAAATTCAGATTAATATACAACCATAATAGTATAGAGCATATAAAAGATACCGAATATATGATTACATTTTTGCGCATATAAATTCCCGAAAACGAATCAATTATTATTATTAGAATTACTTGATTTATTTAGCCTTGATTTCCAGTTATCATCCCGAAATTCACCCCTTATAGTAGAATTAACGAGGTAATACATTCCTGCACCCAATTCACGTTCAGCGAATACACAAATTGCACCACCCTGAATTGCATCATATGTCCATATTTCATATCCTTTTGATTCGGCTTCGTTCGGGTGGTTCTCAATATCAGAAGGTTTTCCGTAAGTTATATATATTCTGCCTCTATCGGTTTTCCAGCCTTCCATAAAACCCTGTTTAAAGAGACTATTTGCCTCAGAAACTCTTTTAAAATAAGCAATCTTATAATCATTGACCGGAGAATTAGGCACCGTTTGTCTTCTTTGCCAGAAGAAATACATATATTTTCTTTTTTCATCAAGTGTATTCAATTTATTATATTCATCGGTTTCCGGTGTAGTTCTGATATATATTGACTTTGCATATTCATCATCAATTTTATCCGAATTCATGCTTTCATATTCACTTTTTAAATAACTTTTGTCATCGGATTTATCGGATGCAATATTTTTGGACTTATTATAGACGAAAAACTTTTTTTCTTTCTCTAAAGATTTTCCTGTAACAGTATTCATAAGTTTAACTTTAAAAAGATAAACTCCTTTATCAAGTGAATCGATACTTATTTTTCCTGTTTCAATAAAAGCATCATATTTTGACAATTCGGATTTATAATCTTGTCTGATAATATTGTTGGATAAATCTGATATTGTCGTGATTATATAATTGCTATCCCCTCCAAAGTCTTTATTTATAGAATATATTTCCAAATAATAAAATATTGTATTCAAATTCATACCAAAGAGTGCATCAGGATTCGGAGTGATTTCCAATCCGTTTTTATAAAAGACACTCTTGCTATCTTTAGATTTTTCCATGGTGGAAGAAATTTGAATATCACTTAAACCTGTTTTTGAAGAATCAAATGCAGCAATATTAATATCGAAAGTCAGTGTATCACATTTCTCTTTGTAAAAATTATCAGAACCAACAAGCTTAAATAAATAATCTCCCGTAGAAAGGCTGAAATTTTGCTGTCCTATTAGTTTATTATTTAAGCTTTGTTTATTTGTATCCGTTACCTTTGACTGTAGCCCGAGGAAGTCATCAAAGACCAGTTTATTTTTCCCTTTATCAAAAATCGAGACTTCTATATTTGCCTGAGCTAAAAAATTTTCTTCGGTTTTTGTGTATCTAAGATCTCTCTGATTGACGGAGAAATAAATTTCAACAGTAGATTTCGAATCTGTATTTTTAAACAAGGCATAATCGGCGTAAAAATATAATTTCTTTTGCGCAACAGAAATTGAAGAACAAAAAATGATAATCAAAATTATAAAAAATATATTTTTCATGATATTTAAATAAAGTTTTTCAAGTGCGTTTTATTTAGTATTATATTAATATCATACGAATGTAATAAATAATTAAAGAAATTGCTCATATTATTATATAATTCAAAAATATTTTAATATTTTAAAAATAAAAAGGTAATCTTTTTTAGATTACCTTTAACGAAAAAACTTCGTTCCCAATCACTATTGAACAAGTTCAGATTGGGAACGAGAAAAATAATTACGAATTACTTGATTAACAACATCTTTTTAGTATCAACAAAGTCACCTGCGACGAGCCTGTAGAAATAAACTCCGCTGGAGAGATTAGTTGCAATAAATTGCACCTGATAATTTCCGGGTGTTTTAACTTCATTAACAAGTTTTACAATTTCTCTTCCGAGAATATCATAAATAATAAGTTTTGTTAATGATGTCTTTGGAATTGAATATGTAATCATCGTTGTCGGGTTGAACGGATTCGGATAATTCACATTCAATTTAAATACCTTAGGCAGTGGTCCGGAGAGACTTAAAGGAATACCTCTCCTTAAACGAATATTATCTAAATACAAATTATTTCCTTTTCCGCTTGCCACGTAAAATTTAATTTTATTAGCACCAGGAGCTAACAACAATGCTTTTTGTCCCCATTGAGATTGTGTAGGAACAAATGGAGATCCTGTAAGAGTTGTCGTAGATAAACTTAAAAATGGTACCGGGTTACTTCCAAATTTAGCCGAGTCCACAGATATCCAGGTTGAACCATAATTCGTAGATTGATAAACAAATAGCGAATCTACATTAAAGTTACCCACAAATGCGTGTGCATAATTAAACAATAAAGTATCAACTGTATTAGAAGAATATGGATTTCCGGTAAATGTATTTGTAATAAATTCTTCTACAACAGACTGCGAGGCATCATAGAAATCATATTTCGCAGAATAATTATCACCAAATCCTACAAGTGTATCACGAGACCAAAAAGTAGGGCTACCGAACGAATTTATTCTCCAGCCTATTTGCGGGAACTGTGGATTTGTAAATGAATTATTCAATACATACATAGTATCCACAAAGAAGTGACCCGGAGTTATTGAGTATCTTGATGTACCTCCTTGATTCGTAATGTTAACTCTGACAGTATACCAAATATTAGCAGGCAAAAGATCCGGATAATTATAAACGTTCGTATCTTGAATAACTATATCTTTGACCAGCTTTGTTGTATCTACGAAAGTAGAATCAGTCCACAATTGAAGTCTATAGAAATTTGGGAAACCTGAAACAACCTGAGCTAAATCCCATTTTATAACAGGACTCTTTACAGTATCGATTCTATAATTTGGAGGAAGAACAATACCGGGCGGTCTATACTTTATTTTAATATTATCAAGATAAAGATTATTACCCCAGCCACTTTTTACAAGAAACTTTACTCTATTTGTACCAGCAGGCAATGCCACCACTTTAGTGCCAAAATCATTTGGTCCAGGTGAATATGGTCCGGCTGTATATGTAGTAGTAGAAAGACCGGTAAATGGAATCGGATTACTACCCCATGACGAAGACGGTAACGCAGTATATGTAACACCATTATCAATGGAATAATATAAAATCAACGAATCGACATTAGATGCACTTACATAAGCATGCGCATAGTCGAATAGTAACGAATCCGATCCGAGTTTGCTAACAGATGCTGTTCCCGGGAATATATTAGTAATCAAAGATTGCGTTATACCGGAAGTAGCATTAAAGAAATCAAATTTTGCGGCACCATTATTATTAGGAGATTGTCTCGACCAATAATCATTTGAAACATATTCGACACTCCATCCATTTGGAGGAAATTGCAATGAATCAAAAGTTTGATATAAAGGTTTTACAGAAACACGTGTAAATGTAATATTAAAAGATTGAGCAGAAATAAGTGAATCAATACCTTTGTATGCCCAAACTTTCCATGTACCGGTCACTGAAGAACCTGATCCTATAAGTGCATCAAGAGTCGTTGTGTTTACCGTAAGAATTGTATCGAAGCCATTATTATTTGATGGTAATGATACAGAATTGAATGTCCATTTGTAATTTGCACCGACAGCAGCAATATTCCAATTAAAGTTCAGTACCGCAAAATTCGAAAGTGATATAGTAGTATTGTTTGCAGGTGAAATAAGATTAAATGGAGTTAAATTAAATGAACTTCTTCGCAATGTCAAATTATTAGTATTTGACGAAGCTAAAGAGTCATGTCCATTATAAGAATAAACACGCCACTGTCCAACAAGTGAATCTCCGCGGTTCATACCTAAATGAGCTAAAATACTGTCGAGAGCAGAATTTAATACAGTAAAGTTAGTATCAAATCCGCTATTATTTGAATATAAATTTAATTTTATGAATTTCAAAGAATCAAAAGATGGAGAAGCAAACATAATTTTATACCTTGCACCAACCGCCGATTGACTCCAACTAAAATTAACAGGAAATAAATTTAATACAGATGTAATTATGGTTGTATTACTAATAGGTAATTTTAACGAGAACGGAACAAGAACCGGATTGGTTCTTTTCAATGTCAGGTTCCAAGGACCATTAGTAGAAATCAATGAATCCGGTGCACCTTGAACTCCTGGACCTTTGAAAGCAGTAACATTCCATGAACCCGTGACACTATCACCTTGAATTAAACCTTTCCTTCCTAAAAGAGCATCAAGATCGCCTGAAGTAATTTTGAACAGGTTTTGGAATATCATTGTATCAATAATATTGAAACCTTGTAAATTTTTAAATCTAAATTTATATCCAGCTCCTGTAGCAGACGTATCCCAGTTAAAAGCAATCGGACTTATACTACCGGCTACCGTAGATATAGATGCCCCGGATAGCGGAGTTACGAGTCCAAAGGGATTAATTGGATAGGCAATACCATCGAATTTTGAAAATACAATTTTATCGGTTTCCCCGGTTCCAATTGTGGTATATCCGGCAACCACAAAAACAGCTGCGCTATCAGGGTAAAAAGCAGCTTTCATATTTGCTCTTGCCAATGGTAAATCAGGCAAAGAGGTCCAGTTATAATTAACTGCGTCCCAAATATAAGAAAAAGAGGAAACAGAGACTCCATTAATTGCTCCGCCGGTTACAAGTAATCCGGCACCATTTCCTTTATTAATAAATGCACTTGCGGGACGTGTTAAAGGACCACCCGGATACTTTGGCAAACTAAACCAGGTTACCTTAGTAGGTTTTCCCGAACCATCTTTAGTGATGATTCCTTTATAGACAGAATCCACTACACCACCTGTGCCATTATTGACAACGAGACCGCCAACACAGAAAATGGTATCATTAATAATACCGGTCCCCATCATGGCGGCTTTAAGCGGGTAATTTGAATTTGGTAAAATTGAATATGATTTATTATTTACATCAAATAATTGTACATTACTTGAATATGAATAAGTAGAACCCGGTCCGGGGAAATAGCCATCTCCACCACCGACAATAAGAATATAATTATCCGAATATTTAACAACTGCAGCATCAGTTACGGGAGTTGACATATCTGAATAAGTCGTCCAGGTTCCATTTGTTGCATCAAAGGCACAGGTTTTACCTAAACCGGTAAATTTCTCGCCTCCGAATAAATAGATTGTTGTACCAATTGTAATTGCGGTAGCAGCAGACATTTGAATTGGAATAGGTTGAAATCCTGTTGTTTCCCAGCTATTGGTTGCAAGATTGTATCTGACAACTGAAGTCAACGAATTATCTGAACCTCCACCGAATTGATAGACATATCTTCCAACACCGGGGAGTTCGACATAAGCCGAGGCGCTTCTCGATAATGCATTTGGAGAAGTTGCCATAGTAGTCCAATATGCCGACAAACCATTAAGAGAATACCTGGGAGGATTAATATTAATCTTTCTGCCATATGGGTTATAATCAGGATTTCCTTGCGGAAAAGTCACACCCACACATAAGAGAAATATTAATAATAATTCTGTTATAAAAATTTTCATATCTTTCTCCTTGAAAAAGTAAAATTAGAGTTAATTAAAATTTTATTTATTAATCTCATCGTATTAAAAACCTATATTGAGAGTAAAATATTGGTTAGTTGAATTAAAAGCTGATTCATTAATTATGCGATAAGCATAATCAAATCCAAGACTTACACCACCAACCGGATATCTCAGCCCAACTCCGAAAGTTGGTCCGAATAAAGATTCACTTGCTTGAAAATCAGGAGTTATAACAGCACCGCCCCTTAGGAAAAAAATGTCTTTCCATGAATATTCCAGACCAAATCTATATTGGTCACTCGTGAAGCCGGAGTTCTGGAATGTTCCTGATAAATTAACGACATTTTGTTTTCCCAAATTAGCAGCATAAGATACACCTAATTCCAAACTTGTCGGTAAATCGAAATCCTGAAGAGTTACTCTTTGTATAGATGATTGTCCATTAATATCAATTACTGTCCTATCGAGTCCGGATCCATTAAAAGTCATAGAAGGTCCCAGGTTTTTTATTGCTATACCGAATGCAAATCCTGTACTACCACCTTTATATTGTATACCAAAATCCAAAGCAAATCCTGTTGCAGAAACTTCCGCAACATTTTCACTTATAATTTTTACATTCGTTCCGAATCTGATTTTATCTGTCATTTGTCTTGCTAAGGTTAAATCTGCGATTACATATGTCGGTTTAAAAACAGTACCCGTACCATCAGGTTGAATTTCTGTTGTTTCCATTATGTCTCCGATATTCAAAGAACGAATACTGACACCAATATTCATTAAACTACCTAATTTTGCGCCGACCCCAAGGTACTGCATATTCATATCACCAAAATATTGCATGTGTGATACAAGAACTTCGGCTTTTTGAGAATTTAATTGGGCTAATCCGGCAGGATTCCAGTATATTGCATCAACACCGGTAACGAAGGATAAATTAGAACCGCTTAATGCTGTTCCAACAGAACCAATTGGTATGAGCAATTCCGGAGCTGCTTCAGTTCCGAATTTATTTCTCGGTCCGCCAAACCCAATATTAACAATTATGATTAATGTTAATATTATTGTTGTTATTTTTATATGATTTAATTTCATTATTATACTTTTCTCCTTACGTTTTAATTAAACAATTAAACCTGATTAAACAGATTAAAAAGTTTCTACTATTAAATTTAAAAATTAATTCTTTCTTGCGTCGTAAATACAGCCAGTTTAACAACTTTCTGACCAATACCCGGAGCATCGATTAAAGCAATATATACTCCGGATGCAACAGGTGTCTTTTCAAAGTTCTGTAAATTCCATTCCAGCGTACTTGAAGTTGCCGCATTGCCGGTGTTCGATTTCACAAGTGTTTGAATTAAGTCACCGTTTAAAGTATATATCTTAATAGTGCATTGTAAAGGAAGATTTCTAAAAGTAACAAATTTATCTGACGAACTTCTATCCAGAGTACTAAATCCTAAATATGGATTCGGAACTACCCTGATATTATTAAGTGCATTTGTTGATTTCGCAGTTGAAACATTTCCAAAAAGAGGCGCAGTTACATGAAAATCAACATAAAAAGGTAAATTTCCCTGAATATACGGAACATAAGTAGAATAATTATAGAACCATAATTCATCGTTATCTACAAATTTTGCACCATCATACATTAACCTTGGCGACCAAACGTACATAACATCAAGACTTGGTAAATTAAAATATAAATTTACACGAGTACCGTTAGTATTATATTGATATTCAAGATGTGTGGTATCATAATTTGAACTAAAAATAGCTAAAAATAATTTACCACCAAGAGAATCTGAAGTAGGGTTCCATTGTCCCGTAACAGGATTTATTTCATCCGATTCGATTACAGCGCAATTTACTTGTCTATCTGTTGTTGTACTATCAGTATAATCTGATTCATAGACTTTAAAAGGAACCGTAATAAAATCTTTAAATAATTGGTATCTGATTTCCGTCGAATCTACATAGTGATATGCTCTTGAGGTATTTGTATTCGAAAATACAATTTTAACCCTACGTAATTGATTTGGTTTAACCTTTGAGGCTAATCCTATATATGTATTTGAACTTGGATAAGAAACGCTCATCGAAGCGGATTGCCAGGGTGAAAAACTACCGGTTGGCAGAAATTTGCTGCCTTTAATATATTGATGATTAGCAGGTTTGTATTCCCATCCCCGTAATCTTGCTTGTATTGAGTCAGGAGTAAAACCGATTGACGGATCCATATCCTTAACAACACCTACATTCGATTTACCATCAGAAGAAAATCTCAAATTTTGTACTTTGAAAAGTATTCCATCTATAACTTTTGATGAATCATCAAATGTATTTTTATAATTAACATATTTCTGTTTTGTCTTAATTGTATCGAAATTATTTGAACCATCGAGTTTTCTTAAAATATTATACGTAGTATCGAATATTTCCGTTAAAGGATTATATAACACCCTGTAAGTGGCATTAAGCAAAATATCCTGATTCCTTATAATAGGAATTACAGATAAATCTCTCGATGTTGTATTTAATGTATCACCATTATGAAGTGCTCTAACCGTACCGGCAGGCGGCATTACAGGTTTAACTTTAATTATCTGCGTGGACACGGAGTTTCTTATCACCCTGAATCCTCTTCTAATAGTTCTTGAGCTGCTTACTGCATAAGCAACAACAGCGAATTGATATTCCTGTCCATAAATAAAGCTTGTTTGTCCACCATAATTTTGAGCAAATTTTGTTCCAGTCAAAGTGATACTTCTATTAAGTCCTTTATTTGGAAAGCTCGGTGGAGAAGCAAATTTATAAGGAGGAACAATTGGATATGGAGCAAATTGTTCAACATTATTTATTGACAAACCTGTCGAAAATGTATCAATTAATGGTCCAATATTATCTTTTAAGTCATAAGCATCAATCAAAGCAATTTGCGTTAAATCAATTGTTTCCGGTTTTGTAAAATCAGGAATCGAATTTGAAAATTTGTTTATCTCATAAACTTCATATCCTTGAAATTTATAAATATTTGAATCCGTACTTTGGTAAAATATAGTATCCCAATACTGATAAGTTTCAGCTCTATCATCCCAATTTAAAACAATATTACATAAACCATTTTGTAAAGGTACATAAGAAGTACCAACCTGCGGTCCTTTTGGAGGTGGAGTTACGTTAAAATCTGATAAATAAATTAATTTAGCAGTTTTTGCAAGACTTTTGAGTTTTGTAACTGAGTTCAAATTTGAAGTACCTCTTGCGACAAATTGAGCAAGAACTATATTTTGTGTATCACCCGGATTTATGGTAAAATCCTCTCTTCCTGAAGCGAATATATATCTTCTATCTCCTTTTGGATTTGTGGCAATAGTTGTTCCATTTGTACCACCGCAATTTTGAACAGAACCTTTAAGTTCAGTCCAACCCACACCCGTTTCAGGGTCCCCCGGGTAACAGAATTTTGTAACTGCTGGAGGAGATTGAGTAGGGTCAAGATAAGGAGAACCATCTTTTTTTACACCTTTTAGCATCAAATATGCAGGGTAAGATTCTCCGTTCGGGTCTGATTCGCAAGGAGGCGGAGAAACAGACGTATTTGTAAAAAATGAAAATGAGGTCAAGCCAAGTGTGTCATTTGGCTGTCCCGGAGTTTTAACAATCGGGCTTTTAAAATAGTCCATACCGGAAGCCGGCGGGGCTATTCCATACATAGCATCATTATTTGTTGCATTGTAACAATAACCTAAATTAATATTATTTACAGTATCGCAACCGATATAATCATCATTACCATCACCAAGGTCAGGGTCTACAACAACACCTGTAAAAGTTTTTCTCCATGCACTATCACCTTTATTTATAAGAACCCAATTGACAAACTGTAAATCTTCCAACCCGGGCGTATTATAACACCAGGCTGTGAAGTGAAGTTCTGCATATAATAGTGGAGAACTTATACCTCCACCGAAACCTTCACCTGAAGTTCTTGCAGATGCGTTCGCATCAGTTAAACACTGAAATATTGTTTCAGCAGCATTTTTTTGCCCGGGGATATCAATACCCGGGTCATATACTCCATTATTGTTAACATCATAAAATGGAGCACCATAAGGAATAACGTTTATCCAGTTGGCATAATCCGTATTATTACCTGCATTATCACCTGCATGGATTACATAAATCTTAAATTTCGGGTCATTATCCCAGGAATGAGCTCCACCTGTAGTTTTTACTGCCCCTGGTGAATATTCTCCGTTATAAGAAGCCATCACTTCCGCTAATCTTGGAGTACCTGTTGCATCAGTTATATAACATCCGATGCTTAATCCTGCGGTAAATATAGCTGTTTTTCCTGAACCCTTGGGCCAAATAAAACCGGCAGTATTCGTAATAGTGGGATTCTGGTCAAATACCCCGGAATTCCAGAAATATGCATCTATATTATTCGCATTTAAATTCGACCATGCACGGGTAACCTGCGCATCTATACCGTTTGGTCGCGGAAATGGGTCTTTTGTTAATGAAACCCTCGGTTTTGCAACACCGAGAGCAGCATAAACAAAGATAATTAAAAAAATTAATAATTTGTATAATTTCATTTTCTCTACAATTGAATTAATAAAAAATTTAATTTCAAATCTCGAACCTATATTTGTACTTAGGAACTTAGAAATTTACATTAATGCCGAATCTGACCTGCCTTGGTGGACCATAATTCGTAAAGAAATTTATCCTTTCAGGCCAAAGTTTCGCGAAAACAGGATCAGTTTCAAATCTTGAAGCACCTGTAGCGGTTGTCAGGAAGCCGTTATTATCAGGTATTCCGGTATCATTAAACACGTTGTTAACGATTTCTGTATTTAGAACATTTATACAATAAATATAGAAGTTCCAGTTTGTTTTCCAGATACTTACGGTTTTATCCAGCTTTAAATCAAGTTGATAATTCCAGTCTCTGTAAACTTCATTTTTTGCAGATAAAATAATATCACTGCCTGTACCTGTTGCTGTTTGTGAAGCTTCCCTTCGTGTATAAGGTCTTCCGCTGTTGAAACTGAAGTCAAGATTGAGACCTAAATTTTTTAAAACTGCACCTACAAATCCTTTTGGAATATCATTTTCACCAAACCTGTAATCAAGATTTATTGCACCGGTATGCCTCTGATCGTAATCGAGCGGATATACGAACATAGGCAATTCCTGCTGTGGATTATTTGCCAAACTAAATTTCGAATTTGGGTCAGAACCCGTACCTGATGCATATGCCAAAGTATACGCTACGTTTATAGCAAGTCTATTCATTCTTCTCATACTTAAATAGAAATCGAATCCTCTTGAAATTGCGAAGTCAATGTTCTCATAAGTAACAAAAGGAACCGGAACTGTTGATGATGCGAATACCCTAGCGGCACCAATAAGGTCTGTAGATTCTTTGTAAAATGCCGTGACACCCATATCTATAACATCACCGACTTGTTGTTTCAAGCCTATTTCATATTGTGTTAATTTAGTTGGTTGCAGGGACGAATTTTCTATTACGTCTTGTAGAGATGTTGCGAAAAATCTTTGTAATGTCGGTTGACTGACATATAAATAAGTTAATTGCGGCATTTGAACCATTTTTCCATATTGTGCATGGAATACGGTTTTATCAGTTACAGGGAAAGAGAAACCAAGTCTCGGACTAACATACCAATTCATTTTACTTTGAGTAAATTCATCACCTGAAATTAGTAAACCATCAGGACCAACAAGATCATTAATGTCTTTAAGAATTTTATCATTAACATCAAGAAAATCCACTCTTATCCCGCCGTTAAAATTAAAGTCTGAAAAACTTATTTTATCGCGGATATACATTCCACCGATAATCGGATGTTTTGCATCACTGCCATCGGCAATTGTAACACCGGTGAACGGGTCAACAATATTATATCCATAACCTTTAAATCTTGCCTGGTTAGTACCGTACCATCTATCGAACGGGTTCGAAATAGATAAATCAGAAAGAACAATAGGATTTATAGTTTCTCTTTTTAATGTATTATATTTGTATTCACCACCAAATTTTATTTCATGTTCACCAAATTTTTTTGTGAGCAAAGCCCAGGTAGCATCAACTTTACCACCAAGGTAACTTAAATCGAGTCGTTGATAGGCATCAATGATAGTATTTGGCATATTATACAGATATGAAGTAGCAGGATCTGTACTTAAACCTTTTCCCTGTGCATTCTGGATACCCAAAGATTGATAATATGCATTCAATCCGGGCACGTGATTTGTGTCACCATACCATTGGACATTGCTTCCAAGAGATGGGTCACTCTGCTCCGAGTATGTTCTGAAATAACTAAACTGAGCTTCATAGAAAAATTTACTCGTTACATTATGAATCAGTCTTGCAAAATATTGATAATCATCACTTTCGAGTACGGGATTTCGAGACGAATTTTCCAACACGTTTCCACCGTAAAAAACTCTTGAACGATTTAAATTAACCGAAGTTCCGAATTTTAAAATAATCGGAAGTTTAGCATTTTTTATTTCATTCAAATTAATATTAAATCTTCCGTTATAAGACCAGTTTCCGGATTCATCATCTTTAATATTACCATTAGGCACTATAATCGGAACTTTGTCCACGATCCAAGAATCAAGAGAATTTCTTAAGAAAGTTCTTTCGACACTTCCGAAGAAATTAAGAACTTTTGACAGACCCTTTGTAGGAATTAAAGGACCACCAAAAGATATATTATATAAATTATATCCCTGAGATTTCGTATCGAGTGCTCTGCCTGTGAATTCATCAGTAACTAATTCAACTGAACCCGTGTATCTATCGGTACCGCTCTTTGTAGAGACGTTAATAACGCCGCTAAGAACGTTCCCATATTCGGCACCGAAACCTCCCGTAAGAACCGAGATTTCCTGTAATAAATTGTTAGGTACGAAAGCCCTCGAAGAACCATCGAGAGGATTTGTTGTTTGAACACCATCTACAATGACAATATTTTCACTGCTTCTGCCGCCCCTGATATTTAAGGAGCCGCCTCTTTCATCCTGAACAACACCTGCTGTTTTCGATACAATATTTATTACACCTCTTGTTCCCTGATTTTGTATCTGGGAACTTTCGATAATTCTACCGCTTTGTTCGACATCGATACCTTTTCTTTCTGCTTCAATGGTGATAACTTCTGTTTTTATTTCACCGGAAAGCGAAAGTTCAAAATTAACTTTAGTCTTTTGATCAACGGAAACTCTGACACCTGTTTGTTTTTTTGATTCATAACCGATGTAAGATGCTTCAATAGTATAACTTCCGACATCGACGTTAAGAATAACGTAATCTCCGTTATCATTAGTGACTGCCCCTATATTAAATCCTTCCAACTTGACTGTCGCTCCGACTAATGGAGAGTTATCTTTTGCATCAACGACTGTACCGCCGATGCTACCTGAAGATTGAGCCTGAGTTGAAACCGGAATTAAAATAAGAAATGCGAAAAGCAAAAGGGGAATAACCTTAAAAATTGTATAATCCCTCATTACTCCCTCCAATATATTTTGATTTTTAAAAAAACGACCCCCATAATAATAAAACTTATTTAATTACTATGAGGGTCATTGTAAATTCATTTATAATAATAAATTTATTATTTAATTAACATCATTTTTTTCGTTTCTTTGAAATTGTTTGCTTGAATTGTATAGAAATAAATTCCGCTCGATAATCTTGAAGCATCAAATTTAACTTCTTTTACACCTGCTGAAACAGTTTCATTTTTCAGTATTGTTTCAATTAATTGACCCGTAACATTATAAACATTAATTGTAACATTAGATGTTGATGGAATTGCGAACCTTATATTTGTTGTCGGGTTAAAAGGATTCGGATAATTTTGATATAATGAATAATTATTCGGAACTTCTGTTGAAATAGTATTAATAAATACAGGAGCCGGAACTTGAACTCTCATAAAAACAAAATTAGATTGTGCAGGACCATTATTTACGTGAGAATAATAGCTTCCCGGAACTGAATCATTTAATACTGCAATATTAGCATAACAGGTTGTAGATGTAAAATCATTCCATTTTGAAATACTCGGAAATGTCCAATCTCTTATTCCTGTTAAAGATGAATCGGCAGGTGTAATCATCAATGGAGCTTTCCATGAACTTCCGCCATCACCTGAAGCTGTTAACCAAATAGCATTATATGAACACGTATCAGGAGTACCACCGATATAACTATTATCAGCAGGACCGAATGGAACCATAAATGATACAAATAAAGCTGTTCCGGATTTACCAATACCCGGTCTGCACATAGGAGTTAAAACGTCATTTGATGCAGTTGGAGCACCACCTGTTTGAGCAATTGCCGGATGGTATCCAACTCTTGTTGTGTCAGCTATTATGATGCTTCTATTTGGATCTGAACCGGGTAAAGTGGGTGACCAAAATCTAATACAAGATTTTGGATTTGCAGGTTGATAATGTCCTGCCTGGTCACTCCAATTAATTTCAAATACTACTTTTGGAGAATTACCTAAGTAGACTATATCAAGACCTCTGAGGGCTGCTGTACTATCGGTAGTAAAATTACAATCCCATATTTTTAATTTTGGAGTGAATGTAGTACCGTTATCCGTTGATTCCTGAAAATAAATGTCGCCATCGTCAGGTGAACCGGCAGGTAAATTTGGAGCTATGTAAACTAATCCTATTCTTCCATCATCACCTCTTGCAACTTTATAAGTTTCCGCTGAAGCTGCATATATAGGAGTCCAAGGAGACCATGTTCCCGGAGGTGTAAGCGATCCGCTTTCAATAGATAAAAATGTTGAATCATATGTTGTACTATTTGATGAAGCAACCACAACAAATTTATTTGGTAAAGTAATGCTACTTGTCGGAACAAATCTTGGCCAAATGACCTGAGTATTTGCTCTTTGTCCGGCATCTAATATAGAAAACGAACCGAGTCCCTCGAATGCATCAACCAAAAGTTTTGCCCTTATATCGGAAGTACCTGCACCCGGATGATTCGCAAAAACTTCTCTACCATCGCTTATATAATCAACAACCGTATAACCGGTTCTTGTATCTGGTACATTAGAAATAAATGACCAGGTAACGCCTCTATCCGTTGAGTAATAATATTTTGATCTTCTGTTAGGACTTGTTGCAACAGGGTCACCAAAATTATCCCACATATAAACTGCGGAAATGTGATCCGGAGTTGCAGAATTTTGTATAATACAGTTTGGAGTACCATTAGATAAAAGGTCATACATAGTTTGGTCGGGAGTATTCATAACTGTATAAGTTACACCAGTTATCCAACCTGTCGGAACGAAACGACTTATACCAACTGTTTTTGTAGGTATTGCATATTTCATACCTTTTAAATTTGCATACTTGTCACCAACACCTACGACAGCGTCACCTACTACCGTAATTTTTGTTTTCAGTGTCATAAGTCTACTTTTCTGTTCCGGTGTCAATCCCGGTCCAGCATAAGTAAAACTACTTACGAACACAATAACAATAACAAGCAGAATTAATTTTTTAAGCATTTCTTTTCTCCTTAAGTTTTATTTTTTAGAATTATGTAATTAAAATACTGTTTATTTAAGAACGAACTAAAAATACCTTTTCGTCAATATAATACTATTATAAAAACTTGTCAATATACATTTTTGTATGAATATTTTTAGTTTTTAATATAGTCAAGTGTAAAAATTTCTTCATATTTTAATGTTTTTATATGTGCAATAATTTTTTATTTGCAACAAAATTTCTTCCACTATTTTATGTTTACTCTCCACTGTCTTTCCTGCAATATGGTTTGTTAATATGACATTTTCAAATGAAAAAAATCTTTTATTTATAAAGGGTTCATTCTCAAAAACATCAAGCCCGGCAAAAAATATTTTCTTTTCTTTTAACATTTTTAATAAATATTTTTCCTCGATAACTTTACCCCTTGATGTATTAATTAAAACTGAATTTTTTTTTAAGAGTTCTAACTTTTTTTGCGAAATGAAATTTTCGTTAAATTTATTTAAAGGAATATGAACTGTAATTATGTCAGAATTTGTTATAATATATTTAAGGCTTTTAAATTTGAGGTGCGGGTTTTTAAGCCTGACTTCCCTGTCAATATCGTTCGCATAAACAATCATACCGAACGCTGAAGCAAGCTTCGCAACATACGACCCTACCTTGCCTATCCCGATTATTCCTATCTTTTTACCTTTTAATTCATATGTTTCAAAATCCGTTCCGGCAAAATTTCCCGAGCGAACGAGCTTATCGGCAAAACAAATTTTTTTATATATTGCCAGTATTAAAGCCACCGTATGCTCGGCAGTTGATACATAATTCCCGTTTTCCGAATACAAAATTTTTATTTTATTTTTCTTTGCGGTTTTAACATCTATATGGTCGGTACCCCGCGAGCAGGTTGCTATCACTTTGAATTTACAGGTATCAAGAAATTGTTTATTGATTTCGCGCGTTGAACGGATTATTAAAATGTGATATTTTGCGGGAAGAAGTAATATTTCGGAATTCGATATTCCGATTTTAAATTCAATGATAAATAAATTTTTATCAAATATTTTAAAATATTTTTCATCAACTTTATCTGCAACAAGGATTCTAATTACATTCATTGGGAGAGGCATTTAAACAAATAATTTCATAAATAATTCGTAAATCAATATATTTAAAATAAGAACAACGATTAATTTGAATTATAATTAATCAAGTCCGCAATTTCTTTTCCGGCGGGTCTTTTAAATTATGCATAAAAAATCAAAAATTAATATTTCTTATCATTAAATTTTTCACCGACCCGATAATTTTATAATTCAGGAATTGGATATAAAATAAACCAAATATAAAACGTAACAATCAACTTTCTTTGGCAACCGGGTTTTTTAATGCCTCTTCGATTAACTGAATGATTTCGGATTTTCCTTCGCCGGTTATGATTGAGAACGGAATAAAATCTTTGCAGAGTTCATCATTATTTACGATTTTAGCAGCCCGGTAAATTTGTTTTTCCATTTTATTTTTGGAAATTTTATCAGCTTTCGTGAGAACAATTGTGTACGGAATTTCATAATATTCAAGCCAGCTTACCATCAGTTCATCGAGATATGTCGGCTCGTGCCTGGCATCAATTAATACAAAGACCATATTAACATTTTGTCTTTCACTGATATATTCTTCAACAAGCTTACGCCAGCCTGCACGTATCTGTTCCGGAACTTTTGCGTATCCATATCCGGGCAGGTCAACAAGATAGAAATCTTCGTTTATTAAAAAATAATTCAGTTGTCTTGTTTTCCCGGGAACTGAACCTATTTTAGCTAAATTCTTTTTATTGCAAATTTTATTAATTAAAGATGATTTCCCGACATTTGACCGGCCTACGAAAACAAATTCAGAGAGAACGGTTTTCGGTAATGTCCGTAAATCATAAATACTATTAATAAATTCAGCTGATTTAATTTTCATCTTAAAATTTTTAAATATTAAACGACCTTAACTTATAAAATTTAAGAATTTGAATATTTTTTATACTCTAACAAAGTTAAGACATTAAATAACGAAAAGTACCTTATTGTTGAAAATTCTATAAAAATGACTGCATTCTTTAGTAAAAATAAGAATAATTTAGTATTAAAGAAATAGAAAAATCAGTCTTAAGATTAACCCGGCAAGTTTAACATAAATGGAATTGATTATTAATTCTTACAGGTAAAATTAAATCAGTAATTGAAGTTATGCATTTGTCATCCTGAACTTGTTTCAGGGTCTATAATTTGATTAAAAATGAAATTCCGGAACAATTTCAGAATGACAAAACAAACTGTTATCATCGCAATGCGTTACTTCAGTCAGTAAATAAATTTAAATTTTTATTATAATAAAAAAAAACTTCAAAATCATTTCCGATTTTGAAGTTTAATATTGAAAAAATTTTAAAAAATCTATTCTTCTTTTTTGGGCTTCCGGGGTTTGGAAATTTTTGTAACCTTTTTTGGTTTACCTTCAGATGTTTTTGTTTTCGCTTTTTTATCCGTTTTATTTTTTTCGGTTTTTTCCTTACCCGTATTTTTTTTAGTTTCTTTTTTGGGTTTTGAAACTTTCTTTTTATCTTTAGCTTCTTTTTCTTCAACCGGCTTGGTTTCTTCCGCAGGAGCCATATCTGTTTCTTTTGTTTCACCCGGCTTCTTTTTTTCTTCTTTCTTTTTCTGTGCAGCTTCTTTTTCCTTAAATATACTATAATCTACAAATTCGATGATTGCTTCATTGGCTCCGTCTCCCGGTCTGAATCCTGTTTTTAAAACTCTTGTGTAGCCACCGGGCCTGTTTTTAATTTTTTCGGCAATTTCATCGAATAATATTCTGATAGCTTCTTTATCATTTAACAATTTCCTTACAATCCTTCTCTGATGAATGGATTTTTCCGGATCCGAATTTAAGAAACCCATCGCTTTTTTTGACTTTGTCAATAATGGTTCAATATATGTTCTAAGTTCTTTTGCTTTCGCTTCGGTTGTTTTAATTCTTTTATATTTAATAAGAGAAATAGCCATATTTGATAGTAAAGCTTTCCTGTGACTTGCAGTTCTTTTTAATTTTCTTCCTTTTTTTCTATGTTCCATCTAAAATAATTTATAAGTTTAGTTTTATTTATTTTTCTCTTCTTTAAGATATTTATCAATATCCATTCCGAAAGTTAAACCGAATCCTTCAATGAGTTCGGTCAATTCCGCTAAAGACTTTCGGCCGAAATTTCTGAAATGAAGCATTTCGGATTCATTTTTACTTACAAGTTCAGCAATAGATTTTATTTCAGCCGAACGTAAACAGTTCTGTGAACGGACTGAAAGATCAAGTTCATCGACGGGAGTCAATAATATTTTTCTAATCATTTCAAATTGTTCGTCTTTTTCACTGACTTCTACTTTCTTTTCTTCCAGCTCCGGCCTCAGGTCGAGGAATAACTGAACATGTTCTTTTAATATTCTCGAAGAGATTATTACAGCTTCTTCGGGATTCATTGTCCCGTTTGTAAATATTTCAAGAATTAATTTTTCATAATCTGTTCTTTGCCCGACGCGTGTATTTTCAATTATATAATTAACTTTCGTAACAGGCGAAAAAATTGAATCTATAGGAATAACCCCGATAGGAAATTCGTATTTTTTATTTTCTTCGGAAGGCACATAACCTATTCCATATCCCATTCTCAGCTCAAGATTAAGATGTGCATCTTTGTTCAATGTTGCAATGTGGTGATTAGGATTCATTATATGAAAATCAGCCGTAGCATTTTGTATATCCTGAGCAGTAAATTCACCGGGACCGGATAATTTCAATTCAATTTTATTCGATTTATTTGTTAAATCTTTGAATTTAATTTCCTTTAAATTCAGAATAATTTCCGACAAGTCTTCAACTATACCTTTGATTGGTGTAAATTCGTGCTGTATATCATTTACTTTAATTGCTACTATTGCAGTTCCCGGAAGTGAAGAAACGAGTATCCTTCTCAAAGCATTACCAATTGTAACAGCATAACCTCTTTCAAGAGGCTGAACTATGAATTTCCCGTAAGTATCTGTGTATGTTGATTCTTCAATTACGACTTTTTCAGGTATTTGTAAATGATTAATCTTCATTTTTGTATAAAATTAAAAATTAAGTTAAAAAAATTATTTAGAGTATAACTCTACGATTTGCTGCTCGTTTCCGATAAACGGCACTTCTGTCCTTTCAGGAATATGCAGAAAAGTTCCGGACATATTTGCTTTATCGAGATTAAGCCATGGAACAATCATATTATCCTTCATTCTTTTCATTGCTTCGTGAAATACGGGTAATTTCTTACTTTTATCACGAACCTGTACGACATCCCCGGCTTTCAATAAAAATGAAGGAACGTTTACAACTTTTCCATTAACCAATAAATGTTTATGATTTATAAGCTGGCGCGCAGATTTCCTTGAAGGAGCTAATCCGAGTCTATACAAAGTATTATCAAATCTGCTTTCAAGCAATTTGACTAAATTTTCCCCGGTTATCCCTTTTTTCTTTGCAGCTAATTCAAAATAATTTCTGAATTGTTTTTCAAGTAATCCATATGTTTTACGAATTTTTTGCTTTTCCCTGAGCTGTAATGAATAATCGCTGATTCTTGGCCTTTTGCTTAATCCATGCTGTCCGGGAGGATAATTTCTGATTTCAATCGGGCATTTGTCTGTATAACATTTTGTTCCCTTCAAAAAGAGCTTTGTTCTTTCCCTTCTGCACAATTTACAATTTGCGTCGGTATATCTTGCCATTTATTTTATGTTATTTTATGTTTTTTTATTTTTATTTAAAATTAATCTATGAGTGTTGATTTATATTTAACTGTTTTAAAGATGCCGAAATCTTTCAACAACATATAAATTTATTGTATTATTTTAAACTCTTCTTCTCTTCGGTGGTCTGCATCCATTGTGAGGTAAAGGAGTAATATCTTTAATAGATGTAATTTCCAACCCTGAAGTATTCAAAGACCTGACTGCCGCATCTCGTCCGGAACCAACACCTTTAATAAGAACTTCAACTTTTTTAAGTCCTGAATCAATTGCTTCTTTTGCGGCTGATTCTGCCGTTAATTGTGCTGCAAAAGGAGTATTCTTTTTTGAACCTTTAAATCCCATTTTTCCGGAGGACGCCCAGGAAATCGTATTTCCATACATATCCGTTAAAGTAACAATGACATTATTAAATGTAGCTTTTACATGAGCAATTCCATTTGATTCTACCTGAATTTTTTTCTTCGATTTTTTAAAAGTTTTTGCCAAAACAAATTTTATTTAAAATTTAAAATTAAGATTATTAAAATTATATCTTATTTCTTAGCGACAGCTTTCTTTTTGCCCGCAACAGTTTTCCTCTTTCCTTTTCTTGTTCTTGCATTCGTTCTCGTTCTTTGTCCGCGAACCGGTAAGCCTTTTCTATGCCTTTTTCCTCTATACGTTCCGATATCCATCAACCTTTTAATATTCATCTGAACTTCCGATTTTAAAGCACCTTCTACTTTAAACTCACTGCTGATGGCATTTCTGATATGATTCGTCTGGTCATCCGTCAGTTGCGAGACCTTGATGTTTTCATCGATACCAAGTCGTGATAATATTTTCTTTGATGTTGAAACGCCAATACCAAAAATTGAAGTTAGCCCGATGACGATTCTTTTATTTTTTGGTAAATCAACTCCAGCTATTCTTGCCAATTTATTTTCTCCTGATTATCTTTTTGAATTTTCAAAATAAAATTATTTCCCTGTTTCAAAAGGCGGATAAATTATCCCTGCCTTTGTTTGTGCTTCGGATTCGGACAAATAACGCGTACAACACCATTGCGTTTTATAATTTTACATTTGTCACACATTTTTTTTACTGAACTTCTGACTTTCATTGTAATAAGTATTTTTCGTTTATAATTCAATTAATTGAGCACCTTTCAACCGGTTTTTCAACCCTGATTGAATGACACTTTAATTTATTTATATCTATAAGTAATCCTGCCTTTAGTAAGATCATAAGGCGAAAGTTCTACTGTAACTTTATCTCCCTGCAATATTCTAATATAATTCATTCTCATTTTACCGGAAATATGAGCAAGAATTTCATGACCATTCTCAAGTTTTACTTTAAAACTTGTGTTTGGAAGAATATCCGTAATAATACCATCAACTTTTATTGAATCTTGTTTTACCAATTATACTAAATTAGTATTTATTTTGTTAAAATTTCCGGTTCTGCGTCAGTAATCAAAATCGTATGCTCAAAATGAGCTGAAGGTTCATTATCTTTAGTGATTGTAGTCCAACCGTCTTTTAAGGTAACAACTGCATAAGTCCCATAGTTCACCATCGGCTCGATAGCCAAAGTCATACCCCTTAATAGTTTCATATTATTAGTAGAACTATAATAATTCAGGACAGCCGGGTCTTCGTGAAGATTCTTACCGATACCGTGACCACAAAGAGACCTTACAACCCCGTAACCTGATCCTTCGACAAAATTTTGTATTGCGCCGGCAATATCATTAAGAGTATTCCCTGCTAAAGCCATTTCAATTCCTCTATATAATGATTCTTCGGTAACTCTCATCAATCTTTTCTTTTTATCTGATACTTTACCCACACTAAAAGTATAGGCAGAATCACCAAAATATCCGTTTTTTTTAACACCAACATCAACAGAAACAATATCACCTTCTGTTAAAATTCTTTGTCCGGGAATCCCATGAACGACGACTTCATTTATTGAAATGCAACTACTCGCCGGAAATTTATTTTTTTTGGGTCCGTAACCTTTGAATGCAGGATAAGCCTCGTGAGATATTATAAAATCTTCGATTCTCGAATCTAATTCTTTTGTAGTTACACCGGGTAAAATGAAATCTTTAATATATTTAAGAACATCAGCTACAATTTTGCAGCTTTCCCTCATTAATTCTATTTCTTCTTTTGTCTTTATTAAAGACATTTTTTATCAGAACCTTCTGGATTTTAATTTTGAACCTTTCATAAAACCATCATAATGTCTCATGAGTAAATGTGATTCAACCTGCTGCAATGTATCCAAAGCAACCCCGACTACGATGAGTAGACTCGTACCTCCAAAAAACTGGGATAATCCCTGAGTTACACCAAGTTTCATCAGAAATGTCGGAATTATTGCAATTATTGCTAAAAATATAGAACCCGGCAAAGTTATTTTAGTTAAAATATTATCGATAAAATCCGAAGTAGGCTTACCCGGTCTTACACCAGGAATAAATCCTCCCTGTCTTTTCATGTTATCCGCTACATCTTTAGGATTAAACGCAATTGCAGTATAAAAATAAGTGAAAAATATAATCAACAAGGCATATACGGCTGAATAAACGTAACTTGTATGATCAAAATATTTTGAAATAGATTGCATGAATTCACTATTCGGGAAAAATGAAAGAACTGTATTCGGAATAAACATAATAGATTGTGCAAATATTAACGGCATAACACCTGCCTGATTTACCTTCATAGGTATGTATTGCGTAACGCCGCCGAATACTTTTCGACCCACCACTCGTTTCGCATACTGCACAGGTATTTTCCGAGTAGCCACCGTAACTGCAATAACACCTGCGATAATCATAACGAAACCTGCAATATAAATTGCTTCAATAAGAATGTTTCTTACACCGGAAGCAATTATTTGATATTCATCAAATAAAGAATACGGAAATCTGTCTATAATACCGATAAAAATAATCAGCGAAATACCATTACCAATACCTTTTTCAGTAATTTGTTCTCCAAACCACATCAATAGAATTGTGCCTGCAGTCAGGAAAATTACCGTGGATATTGTAAAAAGAAAATGTGATATTTCCGGACTAATAATATCCATATCACCCATACCTTTTTTACTCGCTAAAGAAACGCTAATACCCCACGCCTGCATAGCGGCAACCGGGATAGTTAACATACGGGTCATTTGATTAATTTTTTTACGACCATCCTCGCCTTCTTTTTGAAGCTTCTGAAAATAAGGAAAAACAGCACCGAGTAACTGGATTATAATTGATGCACTGATATAAGGCATTATACCGCACGAAAAAATGGCTGCTTTACTGAAAGCACCGCCCACGAATAAATCGTATAATCCGAATAGTGTATTTGCTGAATTATTCTTATTTGCTTCCGCGAGAATCGAAGCATTAATGCCGGGAAGTGTTATATGGGCACCAATTCTAACAACTATTAATAATGCGATTGTAAAAATTATTCTTGACCGTAGTTCTTCAATTTTAAAAATATTTCTGAAGTTTTCTACAAAACCACTCATATTGTTATCGCTTTCCCTCCAACCGACTCAATTTTTTCAAGAGCAGACTTACTGAAAGCATTTGCAGTAATTTCAAGTTTGGATTTTAATTCACCGGTCCCAAGAATTTTTAACGGCAGATTTTTATTTTGTAAAAATTTCTTATTGATCAGAAAATCAATATTTAAAATCGTTTCGTTGATTTTTCCTTCATCTATAAGCTTTTGAATTGTACCAACGTTTAAAATATTAAATTCTACGCGATTAATATTTTTAAATCCGAATTTTGGAAGTCTCCTTTGAAGGGGCATCTGACCACCTTCAAACCAAGCTCTGTTTTTATAACCGGCGCGTGATTTTGCACCATTTTCCCCTCTTGTTGATGTACCGCCAAATCCGGAACCCTGCCCTCTGCCAACTCTCTTTTTCTTCTTTCTTGAGCCTTCAGCATATTTGAGATTACTTAATATATCCATTATAAATTTTGTCAGTTAAACCTTTTTGAACTTTTAATTTCTGTTAAATAAACCGAATTTAGAATTTTTTAACATTATATTCCCAAAAATAAATATATATGAGATGTTAAAAATTAGTGTGTAATAACCTGAAAATCTTAAATTAAATCTATATCTTATAAACTAAAAAAATCCTTTGTCCCGACACGTCGGGACAAAGGAGTGTTAAATTAGAACTTTTATTTCATATTAAAAATGAACGTTTAACATAATACTTGCAATACCTGTTCCAATCGTTGTCTGACTTGCACCTTTATATTCATTTGTGGTACCACCATTAGTTACTTTTACATCAGGTTGACCATTCGATGAGAAGCCTAATGTATATTTACCACCAAGAGATAATCCGGGAGTGAAATACCAATCAAAACCAAGGTTTATACCAGCACCAATCGTGCTTCCCGAAAATTCATATTTACCATCAGTCCATTCTTGTGTTGAACTTCCCATACCAAAATTAACGTTGAGTCCAAGATATGGAGAAACACTATATAATGATCTAAAATGATAATTGGCATCGATTGAAGCACCAAAAGTAGTTCCTGTTGTTTTATAGCTGGTTCCCGGTCCGATAAGTCCTTCTGTTGTTGGAGAAGTACTGAAATTTCCAAAATTAAGGCCTATCGCAAGGGCTATATCTCTTGAAACGTAGTACTGGAATCCAATACCGTACATTTGACTTACAGTTAATTTGGATGAATCGACACCACCACCTGTAAATACTGGATTTGAATAAC